>ERZ773252.1938-NODE-1938-length-18861-cov-8.550782_pt1 | contig 18861 bp, 28 predicted proteins | sample MGYA00580517_ERZ773252 | MGnify/ENA primary metagenome ERZ773252 (study PRJEB29015, sample SAMEA2737766) | human gut metagenome | biome: human gut; feature: human-associated habitat; material: faeces | place: China | collected 2012 ...
GGTGTCCAGGGTTCGAGCCCCTGGCGGTGCACTCGAGAGAATCGTTTTTGGAGACTTAGGAGCTCCGGGGACGGTTCTTTTTTTGTCCCCGGAACTAAAGAATTGCTGATAGATCAATAACCGAATTTGAAGAAGATCGGATCCAGTTTATAGACAGGAGCACCCAAAATCTTAAGCTGTGTAGCCAGTTCCACATAGGTTTTCGTACTGACGTAATCAAAGTGTCCCATGAAGACACGAAGGAATTCCATGTTACCGCCGCCGATCAGGAAACTGATTGCAAAGGTATGCCGGAGCAGGTGACCATGCAGCCGATCTATACCGGACTCAACCTTTAGATCCTGGTAAAACATTTTGATAGTGTTACAAGTAATAGGCTTCTTTACATCCCGGAGCGAATAGAACATAGAACCAGATTTTATAACTTTTAACTCAAAGTATTGCTGCAGAGCTGCGATCAGAAAGTCCGGGATCAACACAAACCGGCTTTTGTTTCCTTTTGACTTCTTGATCGATAGGATATTTTGTGCAGCGTTCAGATCATGCACCTGAAGATGCACCACTTCCTGACGCCGGAGTCCACAGTCTAACATCAGATGAAAGATACAATAATTGCGCAGGCCCTGCTCCGTCTCCCGGTCGAGAAGCGTGTCGATATGTATCACATCAGCTTCAAACAATGGAAGCACCGGTGCAGCGTCTGATTTTGGCATCTTAACTTTTTTGAGATAGTCCTTGCAGTAATCTTCATCATAGCAGTACCGCAGGAAAGCCTTTATCGATCGGGCATAGCTCCGGACGGAAGAATCTTTAATTTTCCTTTTTCTGCAATAGATCAGATAATCCTGATAGATCGACACCTGATCCAGCGCATCAAAACCGGCATCCTGAATGGAGATACTATACCGGTGTTCCAGGAACCGAAAAAAGAGTCTAAGATCATCCGAGTATTTCTTGATCGTTTCCTTGCTGCAATAAGTACTCCGGCTGTAAATATAATTCTCATAGATCTGCTGAATGGTCATGTGAAAACCCCCCTTGCAAATCAAGAGTATTTATACTATCATAATCGTAAAGAGTGCCGTCATTCTCATCGAGCAAACGGAACCGGTGCTTTTCAGAAGACTCAAAGACTTCGGCAAGTTCTTCCGCGTTGAACTGCCGGAGTTTTTTCTGTTTATAGCGCTGGGCTTCCATAATGTCGTTATCGTTCATCCGGAGAAGTGCTTCGAAGCAGTCCTGCAGCGGGCTGTCCTCATTGATCCCACGCATATAGATACCGAGGGTCACCGCTGACCCGATCACACGCTTTTTCATGGACTCCACGGAGAGCTTCCGGTTGTAGTTTCTTACCAGCTTCTTGTCTTCCGGTGTCATTTTCATATCTAAGCAGCGGGTATTCCGCAGCGCTTTCCAAAAACCACAGTAAGGTCTGCGACATTTGTTGCTGTCTCCGGTCTTTTCGACCATCTTAAAGACTTTATCGGTTAAATAATCAATGATCAGTTTCCTGTTGTCCAGGTAATCATAAATACGCTGCGTCTCACCTTTGGCGGTGTTGTTATGGATAGGGAGCAGCTCATAGCTCTTGGAATGCCGCCGCATGGTCTGAAACTCTACATTTACGACATAATTGAGCTTCGGAGTGAGCTTATCAGCCAGCCGGATCAATGCATCCTCTTCGATGGTAAGCTTACCCTCTAAGATCTGCCGGACATAGGAAAGATAATAAGGATCCTGTCCATGCTCCAGAAAGAACTCCAAACGGGCAGTAAACCGGTAGAACCAGTTTTTTTTCTGATAACAGCGTTCATAGACCCATTGATCGTATTTTGATATAAGCCCCTGCATCAGCCAGATCTGCAGGAACCACGGCTTGTAATTCTGTTCGATCACTTCTCTGGTCTTCTGATAAATGCGGACGAAGACCTTATCCGACCGCTTACCCAGTGCAACATAATCGATCTCATAGTCCTCAGAGCCGACCTTGTTTGTGACATAAGTCGCATTCTTGAAACGGTCAACACGCATCTTGTAAAAGTTCTCCGGTGAAAAGAAAGTTTCGGGATCCTTTAAATAATTGGAGTGCCAGCAATAGTCTATTCTGTTTTCCTGGACGAAATCGATCTGTAAACCAAAGTACTTGGCTATGTTCTTAACGTACTCATATGAATTTTCAAAGGCATCACGTACACCCATGATCCAGAGCATATAAGAGCGGATCTGCACCACACATTCACAGGTAACAGATTCCCCGCCGTCGGCTGCCTTTGGAACCACAGGAGCAAAGAAGATGTCGAAATATTCCGGATACGTCAAACAGGTAGTATAGAACCGGCTGAAAGTAACCGGCTTTAAGTACAGATTCTTTCCCAGATCCGGCAGATAGAGCTCCGGCTGATCCTCGTTATTATTCAGGTAATCATACTGTAACTTGAAGAATCTGCGCATTTTCAGAACGTGAGCATCCGAGGTCTTGAGCCGGAAGTCGTTGCGGAACTTCACAGAATAGTAAAACGTATCGATGTTGTGCAGGAATTTCTTCTGACTGTATCCAAACCAGTCATGTTGTTCGTCGATAGGCATATCTTGATAAAGCTGATTAACGTAATAATGTCTCTTATCAAGCATAAGTACACCCCCTAAAATTAGTTTTGTATTACAAAAACGGCATTTTTTGATTTTTCCCCGTAAGGCTTTTCGGGGAAAAAGATTTTTAGTCACTTTTGCCAGTATTTAAGCGACTTTTGATGTGTATTACAATGTATTTCTAGACCACGTATTACAGGACGTGGCGGCGCGGTTCGGAGCCTGCAGGAAGGGGCTGCCGCAGCTGCTGGCAGCCCCTTCCTGCGACTCCTCCCGCCTTACTTCTTTTTGTTCGTAATTTCGATATTTATATTTTCATCCTTGATCAGAGGATTATCATGGAATCCGGCACTCATGAGGTTCTCAACAATACTCCAGGTATCATACGCCTCACGAAGTCTCCGGGAATGCGCGAAGAAATACATTCCCCGGTATTTCATTTCCTTCACATCTCCATCGTTGTCAACAATGGGTTCCCGCTTCACCACGATCGTCAGGCACCCGGCCAGCGTCATACATTCCCGGATCTCGGTACACTGCGACCGGATCGGCTTTGCCAGAAGATAAAAATTTTGTGCAGTGCCCAGGATCACACGCCGGTTCTTCCGGTTCTGGGTAATCACGGACAGCATCTCCGGCGGAAAGTTCCGGGACATGTTGGAGCTGAACCAGTTCTGCAGCTCGTCCATGATCACAATCACCCCTTTGTGCGAGTTCTTGTAATTGGTCAGCTGGCTCCAATGGGTCAGCGTTTTGTCCTGGTACATATATTTTGTATTTGATATGCACTTTGCAAGGGGATACTGATCATGCAACTCCATGGCGTACTGGAAGAGTGCAGCACTCTTTCCGTTACCCTGGCGCCCGGTAAACACTACGAGACCCTGGGGAGCAAAGAAGTCCGGCTTCCGGTGATACAGATCATCCACATACTGTCTGGGAGCATCCACGAAGATCCGGAGCAGGGCGGGGCGCTTTACCAGAGGACGGACGCTGCCACGCTGCACCCGGTCGCCCTTCCGGTACCGGCGGTAGTACCAGAAGAGACAGTCCAGGTAAAAGATCAGCAGGACAGCAAAAAAAAGGATCACGGGCCATTTCAGAAGCATGAGCATCATCTTACACATGGCGCCGAAGGTAGAAACAAGCGTTGAACTCATAAAAAACCTCCTGTTTGTATTACAAATTTTCTTCCGACGGTCCGGATCCACACTGCAGTGTTTTCGATTTGTAATACAGAAATGAAAATCTTGTATTACAAATCACCTGCAGAGCCGGACATGCTGCAGCGAATTTGTAATACAACTATACGAGCGGAAGCACTTCCCAGATCGTCCGGATGATGGAAACCAGGATCCGCCACACCTGCAGCACAGAAATTATGGCAAGGATCGGGACCACCTTAGCCCAGGGAAAGAAATACAGGGCAAAGCCCAGCACATCCAGGAACCCGTTGAGAACAGAGAAATCCACGTCCAGGTTCATGATGGGAAGCTTGTCGAGAATCTTTTCCAGAAATGAAAATGCAATTCCCATAATGTTGTCAGTAATCAATCTACATCCCTCCCGGATATATCAATCGCACGATCTGCAGTCATACCCATGCCGTGTATGATCTCAGGGATCCGCTTGTAGGTATGCCACATGAAGTACACCCAGATGATCCCGGCAAGCAGGTTATCAACCAGAGGTTTATATTCTGCATACCAGGAGAAGTCAATAGTTACTTTACCGGCTTTTCCCCAGCCGTAAGCACCGCGGTAGGCTCCCAGATCTAGGGTAACAACCGGCGCTTTGGTACCGGCTGCGTTCTGCAGAAAATTGATCAGATGCTCACCGTACCCGGTCACACTCTCCACAAAGGCGAACTTGCTGTTGATGTGTTCCAGGCGTTGATTCATAAGGTCGGCATCCGGCACGAAAAAGTACTCGAAGAGAGATTTCATCTTGTTATAGATAGCAAGCGGGATCTCCACGACGATATAATCCCGGATGTCCATGAGCTTCTGGAACAAATCGGTGAACTTATCCAGGAAGAACTGCCGGATCTCTGCAGTCCAGTTAAAAAATTTCTTCCAGTTATTGGTTCCAAAGTCGATCAGCTCCTTGATCTTGTCAAAGAAGAGCTGCCGGAAGTCAGCCGCCCAGTCCAGGAGATCCTTGAACTTCCCGATCACGGCATCCTGCAGACCGGCGACCTTATCAAAGAGATTCCCCCAGAACCGGGTCACCAGGTTATCGGATTCCTTGAGCGCTGCAATGAAATCATCACGCAGCGCAACGATTTTGTCTAAAATCTTACCTAAGCCCGACGCAATAGCGTTAATAGAAGTCGCAATGCCTTCCGTAATCCCAGACAACCAGCCAGAAACAGTATCGATAATGGTATCAGTAAGATCACTTCCTTCAGTGCTTCCTCCGGACCCGCCCCCTGAACTGCCGCCACCAGAGGAGGGGGAGTCGGAAAAAAACCTGATGTATCAGCATTAGAATAAATAGTGTTAGATTCGCTATAAACCCCATTATTACTTACGTATATATTGTAATTAGACAGCAGATGTCTATTATAAAAACCTTTAATCTGGATAGCCATTCCTGCAGCACGAGCACCACTGGTAACAACAGAAACAGAACCACTAGAATAAGAAAAAAGCTTATAACTACCTGTATCATAAAAGAAAAAATTACCAGAATATTGATAGATCATATGATCAGTCAGAAATAAATATTTTTTAGAACCATCAGAAGAAGTCCAGAAAGTTTGATAAGTATAAATATCAATATCCTGATCCTTACAATAATCAATAATAGCAGAATAAGCAGATGTATCAGAAGAATCATAATTGTCAGCCGCGCTCACTGTCAGGCAGCTTCCCAGCACCATCACCAGGGCAAGGAGCAGCGGAGCAGTGCGCTTAAATAATTTCTTCATAGAAAATCACCTCCAAAGAAAAAAAGAGCCAGGAGCTAAAGAGCCCCTAGCTCAGTGAACAAGAAACAGATAAAGTTACGCTGCGCGCAGCACGCCGGTAACGAAGCTGATACCTTTTCTGATACCGATGAAGGTAATCATGACAGGCAGGCAGACAGGAAGGACTCCGATGATCTCATCCAGAACCCCGCTCATCATCTGCTGGGTAACTACTTTGCTCAATACGCCGCTGGTCGTACCCTCAGACGCAGCAGCTAAAACAGCGAAATTAAACATAATTAAGCTCCTTTCGTTATCAGGATAGAGAGCCGGCCATGCTGCAGGATCCCGATCTAAAAAATTGATGGGTTAAAAGAACATTTTGAAAAACTTGTATACATAATTTAGCAGTCCCACCACGACAATGATGGCGAGAAAGCTAATGCATGCCTCATTCTGGTCCTGAAGCCGGGCGTTCTGCTCGATCAGGGTATCCGAGTTTAAAAGCAACTGCTCATAATACCCGGAGTAATCAACCGACTCTGCCACGGTGCCGGAACTGTAGGGAGAACCGGCACCGGCATCACCGGCGCTGACAGTCAGCTGATCAGAGGTTGAAGGATCAAAGCTCGAATATGCGCTGCCGTCAGGCATTAAGTAAATAACTTTAACAGAATCGTCTACAGATCCGGGCTCCTGATCCGCCGCAGCCGTGTCTTCGGTCACCTCGGTGCCGGTCACGGGTTCCTCTGATGCTGCTGCATCAGCAGCGGACTCCTCCGGAAGAGCTTCTGCAGATTCGGTAATAGTCAGGTCAGCGGTCTCCATTACTTGGATTCCTTATCCTTTGCGGACGTCTTGGGTGCATCAGGCAGGGGCGGAGGTGTCAACACGTTGCTGGTGACCGGTTCCGGCTCCTGGGATGCGATCATGCCGGGAACAACAAAGCCGGGTACATGATGCTGCGTAATCCGCACCATATCGACAAAGGCAACGTCACGCAGACGCAGCACCGGCTTACCGTCTCCACCGGTTGCAAGCTCGAAGGTGCCCTCATAGAGCGCCGGAGCTACCGGGATCTTGACACGGAGACTTGCATCGATGGATGCTTTGGAACGCTGCACGCCTACCGGCTTAGAGACATCCCACTGATTATCCTCTAAAAGCTTCTCACCGGAATCACCCCAGAACAGGTAATGCACGGATGTGCCCTGCATGGCCTGTCCCTGCTCGGTGACCATGCTGTAGCTGTTTGCGAAAAGTACCAGAATCTTTGCTTTTGTAGTTACACCTGAAATATCCATAAGTTAATCCTCCTGATTATAAAATGGGTTGGCAGCGACCAGATCTATATGGCGCTGCTTCTCGAGCTGGTAACGATAGCGGTACCAGTCCATTAAATTGTTATAGTCTCTGTAAGGCCCGGTAGCACGTGCCACCCTGAAAAGGTGCTGCGGAGTTACGCAGTACCGGGTATTGAGCCAGTCCCGGAAGGACGGGAAACCGTCCTCCGGCAGGAAACCCGGCTCCATGGTCAAAAGAAAAAGTGCAGGAGATCGTCATAGTAGCCGAGCAGGTAGAACGTTAACATGTCGGCGACCATAAGGATCAGTGCTGCCATATTCAGGGAGAAAGTCAGCTCCTTGCAGTGCTTTACACTGCCGGGCTGTTGTTTGTTCTTACGTGCCAGATATTCCGATACACAGTACAGGATAAAACCTGCCACACCGACCATGACCAGGATCGGCAGCTGGAAACGTTGAAAAAGTACGAATGTGAACTGTAACATGTGATACACTCCTTATTTTGGGGTTGCCCAGCGGTTACGCTTGCTCTCCGCGCGGGGCGGCGCCGCCGCTCCGGTTCCGGGGGTTCTCCGGGATCCCGTGAGGCGGGGCACGGCGCAGGGCGCCGCAAGGACAACGAAAGTCGACAACTACGGCTGGCCGGAAGTCTGCTGCAGCCCGGGGGAGCGAAGGGCAGAGCCGTGCAAACGTTGGATAACTCCCAGGTTGCCATGGATAACCATGTGCACGGCTCATGCACAGGGCGTGCATAACGGTGCGGCGTGTTATACACGCCCTGTACACAACCCGCACACAAGGTTACCCACGGCAACCTGAGACGGGAGTTATCCACCCGTTTACACAGCTCCGGTGACGCTCCACGGCATCCAGCAAAGACCGTCCGACCGGTTAACAACTTCTTTGGGTGCGGCTGCCGGGGAAGGCCCCGCCTTTTGGGGATCCCCCGGGACTCTTTGGACAGGTACGGCGGCGCCGCCCCGCGCGCGCTTACCCTGACCGCTCTCACATGCCCCAAAGAAGCAGATTGATCTATATAAAAGACAGATCCGGCACTTTCCGACCGATTCCGAAGCCGATCCTGCGACAGATCTGTCTGTCAGCTTTATCAGGCCACGCCAGATCTAAGTAAATGGCAGCTTGTCGATCTCATCCACTGCATGATGAAGATGCAAAAGAACTCTCTGGATCTGATAGATCTCCTGATTCTGTTTCGCAATCTTCTGCCGGTTCGCTTCGATGGTGCTCTCGTACCATGCCAGGTTCTCAGCACGCTGCTTGTCACCGTTCATGATCTCATACACCAGATCTATAAACTTGGCAGTAAAGGTATCACCTTCCTGCTGCTCGATGTATTCCACGATGTCCGGCGGCAGACGCATGCTTTTGGTGACCAGATCGTTGCTAAAGATCAAACCGGATCACCTCCCGGTTCCTGCTGGACAGATGCATTACTAAGCAGAACATCAATATAATCGAGCGCCTCTTCTGCGCTATGCAACAGCGGAGTTTTTAAAGTAACATCATCGCTATAAACATTATCCTTGTGAGCATGAATATCATAGCCAATGAGAACCTCACCACTGCAGGTGAATCTGGAGCATCTGACATACAAAGACGATGGAAGAACAGATACACGATCACCAAAAATATCAGTTAAAACAACAGAATGCGACATCAAACTACCTCACTTTCTTTTTCTCCGGTTCGGCTCCTTATAAGGCTTACCATTGCCGGGCTATACTTTCTAACGCGTTTGTGTTACAATCGAGTATATATACTTTAGTAAAACAAAGTGTTTTGAACAATTTGTATTACAAGATTTAGTATAATAGCCATATGGCTAAAAGTCAACAGAAAAGTAGCCACACGCCTAATTATTTTTTGAGGGATATTTAATGGACATTGTAGAAAGAATAAAAGAGAAAAGTAAGGAAAAAGGCACGAATTTCTCAAAATTAGAAAGAGAACTTGGCTTTGGAAATGGTGTTATAAGACGTTGGAATGAGAGAAAGCCAGGAGCAGAGCAGGTCTATAAAGTAGCCATATGCCTAAATACTACAGTAGAATGGCTGCTTACTGGTAAAGAGTCCGGGAACCTGACACCGGAGGAGCAGCTTCTAGTTGATCACTACCGCCGGGCAGACAATCGAGGAAAGCGCAGCATCATGAGAACAGCAGAGAGCGAAAGCGCGGAACTGGAGTCATCGACTTCCAAACTTGGATAAATAACCATAGACTGTAAGACAAATCGACAAAAAACATATGAATGAGCATAAAATTGTCTTACAAATTTTTCTTTACATTCCCGGGAACCCGTGTTATATTGAACTTAGCCAAAGAGAGACTAATGTCTAACTTCAAGACGCAGAAAACCCCGGGATGCTACCCCGGGGCTTTTTGTTGCTAGGCTGACTGTTGCTATTCATCACCGTCCAGCCATTTGCATATGTAGTAGCCGACTACACTTGCTATGACGGAGATAATAAAAGAGACTAATAACTCCAAGACGCTCACCTCCTTCCTGCTGGAAAGAGTCAACAGCAAGCCTATTATATCACACGGTTCTAATCGCGTAAACCGCCAAAAAGGAGCAAAAAACGCGATAAAAAAGGCTCTGGAAGCCTTTTCTCTTAATCAGGGTGTCCAGGGTTCGAGCCCCTGGCGGTGCACTCGAGAGAACTGTTTTTGGAGACTTAGGAGCTCCGGGGACGGTTCTTTTTTTGTCCCCGGAAACTCACTAGACACCCTGACCTCTTGTTAATGGTGTCTAGTAGCCACGTTGGAAGAATATCGGATCCAGCTGATACACCGGAGCACCCAGCAGCTTCATTTGTGCAGCCATGGCAACATAGGTTTTCGTTGCAGCATAATCATAATGCCCCAGGAACACACGTAAAAATTCCAGGTTACCGCCGCCGATCAGGTAGGAGATCGCGAACGTGTGCCGGAGCAGATGCGCATGAAGCCGATCTATACCGGTGCAGGTCTTCAGATCCTGAAAGAGCATCTTCACTGTGTTGGATGTAAGCGGACGTTCCGGATCGCGGAGCTGACGGAGCATATATCCGGAAGTAATACCGGTGCGCTGGTCATATTCCTGCAATGCGCTGATCAGAAAGTCCGGGATCAACACAAATCGGCTTTTATTTTCCTTAGAATTGACGATGTGCAGGATGTTTCGCTCCGGATCCAGATGATGTACCTGCAGGTGACACACTTCCTGACGACGCAGGCCGCAGTCAAGCAACAGATGAAAGATACAATAATTGCGTAATCCCTGCAGCGTGTTCCGGTCAAAGAGATCATCGATTTTCCTAACATCCTCCACGAAGAGCGGCAGCTCCGCCACAGCATCATCCTTCGGCAGCTTCACACCCCTTAAATAATCCGGACTAAAGTTATTCTCATATGTCCAGTGCAGAAACGCCTTTACAGATCTGCAATAGCTCCGGATAGAAGAGTTCTTGATCTTCCTGGTGCGCAGCTCCAGGATAAAATCCATGTAGACAGATCCGGTAAGTGTATCAAAGCAGCTCACGGCAGGATCTACCCGGTAATGACTTTCGAGGAAACGGAAAAACAGATCCAGATCATCCGTATACTTAAGTATAGTATCCGCGCTGCAGTAAGTACTCCGGTTGTTTATGTATACGTCACGGAGCTGTTGGATGGTCAAGTGAATTTCCCCCTTGCAAATCTAAGTTATTTATACTATCATAATCGTAGAGAGTGCCGTCACTTTCATCCAGCAGACGGAAGCGGTGCTTTTCAGAAGATACGAAGACTTCGGCAAGTTCATCCTCATTAAACTGCCGGAGTTTTTTCTGTTTATATCTCTGCGCTTCCATGATGTCGTTATCATTCATCCGGAGAAGTGCTTCAAAGCAGTCCTGCAGAGGACTGTCCTCATTGATCCCACGCATATAGATGCCGAGGGTCACCGCTGACCCGATCACACGCTTTTTCATGGACTCCACGGAGAGCTTCCGGTTGTAGTTCCTTACCAGCTTCACCTCATCCGGTGTCATTTTCATGTCAATACAGCGTGTGCTGCGGAGAGCTTTCCAGAAACCACAGTACGGTCTCCGGTACTTCTTGGAATCCCCGGTTTTCTCTACCATCTTAAAAACCCGTTCCGTCAGATAGTCAATGATCAGCTTCCGGTTATCCAGATAGTCATAGATCCGCTTGCATTCTCCCTTGTTCCGGTGATCCTTAAACGGGATCAGATCATAGCTCTTGGAATGTCTGCGCATGGTCTGATACTCCACATTCACCACGTAGTTGAGTTTTGGTGTAAGTTTATCAGCCAGCCGGATCAGAGCATCCTCTTCTATGGTCAGTGTACCGTCCAGGATCTGCCGGACATAATTTGTATAATATGGATCCTGACCGTGCTCCAGAAAGAACTCCAGTCTTGCAGTATACCGGTAGAACCAGTTCTTTTTCTGATAGCAGCGTTCATAGACCCATTTGTCATACTTAGAGATCAATCCGTTCATTTCCCAGATCTGAAAGAACCACGGCTTGTAATTCTGTTCGATCACTTCCCTGGTCTTCTGATAGATCCTGACGAATACCTTATCAGAACGCTTCCCCAGTGCCACGTAGTCGATCTCATAGTCTTCGGAGCCGACCTTGTTTGTGACATAGGTTGCATTCTTGAACCTGTCCACACGCATCTTGTAAAAGTTCTCCGGTGAAAAGAAGGTCTCCGGATCTTTCAGATAGTTGGAGTGCCAGCAGTAATCGACACGGTTCTCCTGGACAAAATCAATTTCAAGACCGAAGTATTCTGCGATATTCTTGACATACCGGTAACTGTTTTCAAAGGCATCCCGGACGCCCATGATCCAGAGCATGTAAGAACGGATCTGCACCACGCATTCACAGGTGACGGATTCACCGCCGTCTGCAGCTTTTGGAACCACCGGAGCCAGAAAGATATCGAAGTACTCCGGGTAACTTAAGCACGTTGTATAGAACTGGGAGAAGGTCACCGGCTTCAGATACAGATTCTTGCCGAGTTTCGGAAGATACAGTTCCGGCTGGTCTTCGTTACCGTTCAGATACGAATACTGCAACTTGAAGAACTTGCGCATTTTCTCGACCTGCGGATCCTTGGATTTCAGCCGGAAGTCGTTCCGGAACTTCACAGAATAGTAAAAAGTGTCTATGTTATGTAAAAATTTGTTACGAGAATATCCGAACCACTCATGCTGATCCTCTAGCGGCATGTCATGGTATAGAATGTTATCGTATTCACGTCTTTTGTCGATCATTTTTCGACCCCCTAAAACTTAATTTGTCGGACAAAATCGACATTTTTCGAATTTTGCCGGAATCGACTTTTCGGCAAAAAGATTTTTTGCCATTTTTGCCAGAATACAAGCACGTTTCCCCGTGTCGGACAATGGTTTTTGAGACCACGTATTACAGGGCGTGGCGCCAGCGCCTGCGCCGGCTTCGCGGGGCCCCTTAAACCCCGCTCATCCGTCTCATGCGCTGCACCTCTTTTTTGTTCGCTTTTTCGTCAATCAACTCAAAATGATTGTAGGAATCATAGAGTTCATAGACAGATTTCTTCGCCCAGAAGAAGTTGGAATCCACGGTCTGCTTCATGGGATACCACTTTTTAATACAGACGAACATATTCCCCCGGCTCAGGAACCCGAGCACAGCACCGATCTTTCCGGCGTTGGAGATCTTCCGGTGTATGAAATCGTATTCGATCAGTCCCCGGATCTGCCTGTCCAGCATCCGGTCAAACTGTGCGAGCAGGATCACGTCATAGCCATAATGCCGGTGCTGGGAGAAGAAGGACAGCCAGGCACGCCGATCCGGGGAAGCGTATTCCCTGGAGTTAAAGAGCAGCTGTGCCTCATCTATGTAGATCTTAACCTCTCCTTCCCGGAGCCTGCGGCCGAGATGCTTTGATAAACGACGTGAGAACCGGAGCAGCTTGTCCGGATCCAGCCGATGGTTTGGCACATAAAGGTATACACCTTTACATTTCTTTACCGCTTTTGTGTTAAAGTAAAAGTTACCGATCACCACGGAATCCTTGCGCTGCAGCCGGAGGGCAATCTCCCTGGCAGCATGGCAGCTCTTACCGGATCCGGGAGTCCCGGAGTACAAAGATATCATAATAATTCCCCCTTATTAATTACTCGATCAATTTCGCCCAACGGGCAATGATTGAGTAGAGATAATAAACACCAATGGCTACCAGCCAGGCAGAGCCGATGGCAACCATTTCAGATACAGGTACAAACCAGTTAATATAACCAAGATAGGGAAGCTTACTGAACTTCTCGATTGTGTCAGCAAAGGGAGAAGTCGGGAAAGCCTTCATCAGTAGATCTAAAAAGCCATTGAGTAACGCCTGCATATCTGCCATAAAATCACCATCCTATCATTTTTTTCGTTGCAGCCATGAGCATGATCACAAAGCAGCCAAGCTCCCCCAGCCGGAAGATCTCCATAATCGGATCCATCCAGGAGAAATCAAGTTCAAGAACCATATCTATTCCCAGGGAGTCCAGCTTGATCGGGATCTTGAAGCAGGGAGCCACCGGATCAGCAGACAATGCCTGGATAAAATGTATAAAGTCGAAAGGGATACAGAAAGGGAAGATCAGCCGGAGATCTCTCTTGTAAGATTCCCCCTCTACGTCAGTGCCGGGATCCGGAGAAGGATCAGGCTCTGGTTCAGGTTCCGGTGCTGGCTCCGGCAAGGCTGCAGTCAGGGCAGCATTCAGAGCATTCTTATAGGCTTCTGTATTTTCTGCCGGATCAAGACCCGGTTCCGGTAGAGCTGCGGCAGCCGTAGACAATGCAGCGTTGATTCCAGGGAGCCGCCCCGGAGCAAACTCATAGCCAGTGAGAGGCTGCAGCCGCTCTGCCGTCGATGTTGCAAGATCCGGGAAGTCATAAATATCGGGAGCATGCAAAAGCATAGAAGTATCCCCTTTACAATATGCATCGAAACCGAAATGAGCAAAAATAGGAATATTGGAAACAATAGTATAATTTCCAAAAAGGTAACCTGTATCCGGAACAGGATAAGAAATCCAGTTAAAAGTGAAAGCATTACCAAGATCGTCTTGTAAATAAGAATAACTTGGAAATACTGTTCGACCAGAGGAAATATAATAAATACCGGGTTTCAAAATATAAGAACCTGAAGCGGTAGTACCATAAGATGCTAGGAAATAAAAACAATCTTCATTAGTAGCATTATACGAATATTTTTCTTCAGAAAGAGTTGAAGAATTATTATAAAAATAAGAGGCATATATATTAATTTTTCCAGCATTGCTTTCCGTAGGATACCCAGTAAACATTCCATCAGGGATATAATTATCAGGATCTATTCCGTCAATCTTACCGTTAATTAAATCAACAAAGAACCCAGCCATAGCTGAGACAAGCGTACCAGCAACCAGCACATCCTGAATATATGAAAAAGGATCCTTATACCCAGTATCCGGCACCGGTGTACTATCCGGATTAGCGGACGGAGTAGGAGTAGGATCTGGCTCATTGCCGCCAGTCCCGGAGATCACACGGTACTTTGCAAACGTTTCAGAAGTCGGCAATTTCAAAGCATTACTTCCTAACGTAGATTCAGCAGCATCCAAAGCTTCTTTTACAGTCATCTTGGAACCATCTTCCATCGTTATGATGGTATCATAAAAAGGCGGTTCAGCCATGCTTTCCATAGATGCAATAAAAGCATCATAAAGAGAGGATCCGGATTCGTAATCATCCAGTCCGTCCTTGATGCCGGAAGAAATAGCAACTGTTTCCAGCAGATTATAGATCATCATGGTCAGCTCTACGGCAAAATCTTCACTGACTGCGACAGATGCAGCCTTAACTTTCAATGTATTCCCACCCAGCACGCTGCCGATCACAATGACCATAGCGAGCAACAGCGCTGATATTCTTTTCTGCATAATTATCCCCCCTCCGAAAAAATCTTATCTAACAAAGCATGAAAGCCATCATCCCGAACATCCGGAGGTTCACAACAGGCATCCATGCCATCAGCAGGATCTTTAAAATTTCTCTTGCAGCAGAGAATAACATCCGGATCGTAAAAGGTACATTCGTATTCCCTGCAGTGTTTCTCATCAAAATAAGTTACCATTTCCACCTTTACCTTTCTTGTCCTACAAAGTCCCGGAGATCTCCGGCGTGCTGCAGCTATTTTGTCCGACAAAGTTTGTCCTACAAAAGTCACACTGCAGAGTCGAACCTGCAGCAATTTTGTCCGACAGCACCAAAAAAGGGCGGGAAGCTTCAGCTCCTCACCCTTCCCGGTTGATCACTATTCAGTTTTTACGCGCTGCGCAGAGACTTCAGCCATCTGATACCGTATCTTACAGCAACACCGGCACCGATAATGGTGACAGCAGCGGGAACCACGATTCCCAGGACCTTAAACAGATCCCCCTGAACGCTGGTTACAGCAGACTGCATGATTGCAGCAACATCAAAGGATGCAGCAGCACCAGCTTCAGAAAGAGCATAAACACTTAAAAAAGGCATACTATTTTCCTCCTTCTATGAGTTGGAATATGTAGAAACATACATATCCGGTTAATATAGCTATGCATTCACAGACGGCGCCCAAAATCATAAACTGCGATGCAATAGACACGTAAGTAAATATATCCATCATTTCCTCCCAAGCCACAGGCCAAGCATGAACAGCATCCCGGCAAGGATGCCGAGGAAGACAGAGACAAGAAGCGTATTCTCCTGGATCTTGATGACCTGATCCTGGGAGACCGTCAGCTGCTCCGTCAGCGTGTCGACCTGATCAGACAGATATTGGTTAGACTGCAGGAGATCTTCATGGATCTGCTGCAGGATATCGGAGTAATCCGGTGACTCTGCGGAGAAGACAACAGTGTAGGGACTGTTGCCTTCCGGAGAATCTACCGCAGCACCTTCACCGGTATCGCTGCCGGCTATCACTTCCGCATTGCCACCGGATACGGTGACAGGAAGGTAGACCGTGTCAGCTTCTGTATTAAGTAAAGGGGAATCCTCCCCGGGGGAGGCGGTCACAACCTCGTCCATTATTTAGCAGCCTTTCCGGGTTCCTTAACCTCAGGAGCAGGAGCTTCCGGCGGAATCATGCCTTGGACATAGAAACCGGAAAGGACTTTCGGTTTGATCTCCAGATGGGAGATAAAAGCGACATCGCGCAGCCGGTTCACAGGCTTGCCGTCAGATCCGGTTGTCATTTCAAAAGTGCCTTCATAGAGCCCGGGAGCTACTACGATCTTGTTCCGGAGCACAGACTCAACAGAGCACTTGGCACGCTGTACTCCTACCGGCTTAGTAGGATCAAACTCTGCTTCGGATGCAAGAACCTCACCGTTCTCACCCCAGAACATGTAATGAACGGAGCATCCGGCAAGTTTGTTGCCGTCTTCGTCCTTCATGTCATACTGATTTGCGAATAAGATCACGATTTTTGCTTTACTTGTTAATCCACGATTAGCCATTTTGATTTTCCTCCATGTTTGAAAAAGGGTTATTGTTTATAAGTGAATCCATAAGATCACGCTCGTAATGATACCGTCTGTGATACCAGGACATGACCTTACTATAGTTACCGCCGGTCTGCTTACACAGGAACCTGATCGTCAGCGGTGTAGTATTATAACGTTTCAGAAGCCAGTCCAGAAAGGATTGTGAGACATCGGATTCCGCAAAGTCCATAACACATTTAGAAGTATCTGTAAGTACGGTTGTTTGTGACAAGATAGTCTCCTTTCCGGTGCTTCGTTCCGACTGCTTCCAGATCCGGTGCCTGCCGCTGATCCGGCTGGATACCGGCGGACGGAGGTGTCCCTCCGGGGGCTTAGGGCGCTGCCCTAAGAACCTGCAAAGGGCCAGCCCCTTGACCCGTTATTTGACCTATGCAAACGTTGGACAGCTGCCAGGCTGCCATGGATAACCATGTGCACGGCTCATGGACAGGCTGTGCATAACGGCAAAAGCAGCCGTTATACACAGCCTGCCCACAACCCGCACACAAGGTTACCCACAGCATCCTAAAATAGCACCTGCCCACGCGTTTACACAGGTCCGATTACGCTCCACGGCATCCGGCAAAAAGCGGATACCTAAGAGCAAAACCGGTATAAAGGGCAAAGAACCAGGCAAAGCCACGCCGGATCATCGGCAGGCACCGGATCAGGCTGCAGTCTTCACTGCACACCTCATTCCGGCATTGTCTCCCCAAAAGGATATACAGTATATTAAGTAAATGGTAAGTTATTGAGTTCTTCCATGGCACGATGAAGATGATCCAGTCCCCGGGCTACGGTGTAGATCTGCCGGTTCTGTTCGTCGATCTTCTTCTGGCTGGCCTTGATCCAGTTTTCGTAATATGCCATACGTTCCGCCCGTTTCTCTTCCCCGGAGCGGTAGTCTTCCAGGATCCGGCAGAGTTTGTCCGTCCAGGTCGTGCCCTTCTGCTGATCAACGTAGGCATCCAGATCAGCCGGGAGCCGGATCGACTTCTTTACTAAATCATCCGGCAACAGTAACACCTCCCAGCACATCGGCAAAATGATCACCTTTTTCACAATCAAGATCCATGTAGTGATCATATAAATCTAACATTTCTTTCGCATCGTAAGAGCTACGGATCAATAAACGCCCCTGATCAGTAGTCCCTACCAGGTTAAAAAAGATAATACTGGGATCAGACTGTAAGCGTTCCACTTCCACACGGAGAGTAGATGCATCAACAGATACGACACGATTCACTTTGTAATTGTTCACCTCAACATCAATAAACATCAAACAACCTCACTTTCTTTTCTCCGGATCGGCTCCTCACTGGGTCTACCATCACCGGTCTTTTCTTCTCAACGCGTTTGTGCTACAATTTAGAGTATATATACTTTAGTAGGCTAAAATATGTCCTACAAACTTAGTATAGTAGAACTTATTCTACTTGTCAACAGAAAAGTAGAATATATTTTACTGCATTTAGGAGAAAAAATGGAGATTGTAGAAAGAATAAAAAACCTCTGTAATACTGAAAATATCACGATAAAGGAACTTGAAAGAATAATACAGATATCAAACGGAAGCATACGGCACTGGAATGAAAAAACACCATCAGTAGAACGTGTCCTACTTGTAGCGGATCACTTTAATGTAAGCCTTGACTGGCTGGTAACCGGAAAAGAGTCTGGAAACCTAACATCGGAAGAGCAGCTTCTGGTTGATCACTATCGCCGGGCAGATGACCGAGGAAGGCGCAACATTATGAAAATAGCGGAGAACGAAAGCGCGGAGCTAGAGTCATCAGCTTCCAAGCTTGGATAAAAAACCATAGATAAAAGGGGGATCACTATGAATGAAGGAATAGCAATGATGTTTTCAATTTTAATTGTCATGTTCGGGTACCTGGTATTTAAGATCTTGACGGATCAATCCCAACCAACGACCACCAACACCGGGAAACGGAGAAAGAAGAGAGGGACAGGAAAGCCGGTTATCAAAAATAACTGGAATATGCGACCACTGGACACAAAAGATCCTGCAGACAAAGATCTGCGATATGAGGACTTTGTAGAATCATCCTGGAAGGAAATAGAGAAATAATTGTCCGACAAACACATATGCAGCACAGCCGGATCCACGCTTCCGGAAGTTATTTTGTAGGACAAATATCACACGGTTCTCGAAGTGTAAAACGTCAAAATACCCCTTAGATACCATTTCTCTTAATCAGGGTGTCCAGGGTTCGAGCCCCTGGCGGTGCACTCGAGAGAATCGTTTTTGGAGACATAGGAGCTCCGGGGACGGTTCTTTTTTTGCATAGATATGCTGTGAGGAGATTTTATATGACTGCGATATTTGATACGCATGCGCATTATGACGATGACGCATTTAACGACGACAGAGAACAGCTTCTGGCGGCGCTGCCGGGGCAGGGCATTGCCCGGGTGGTGGATGTGGGTGCGAGCCTTGCTTCCTGCAGGAAAGTACTGGAGCTGATGGAACGATATGATT
>ERZ773252.1939-NODE-1939-length-18860-cov-34.886892_pt1 | contig 18860 bp, 16 predicted proteins | sample MGYA00580517_ERZ773252 | MGnify/ENA primary metagenome ERZ773252 (study PRJEB29015, sample SAMEA2737766) | human gut metagenome | biome: human gut; feature: human-associated habitat; material: faeces | place: China | collected 2012 ...
TAGCGCGCCTCGTTCGGGACGAGGAGGCCGTGGGTTCAAATCCCGCTGCTCCGACCAAAAAAAGCAGACACACTTTCGTGTGTCTGCTTTTTTATTTGCGCGAACAGGCTGTAAAAACAAGTGGCTCAGAAACACCGACAGGTGTTTCTGAGCCACTAATATTATATCGTTTCCAGCAATGCGGGCAGCTGGGCGAGGTCGTCGATGACGTAGGGACTGGCCTTTTCCAGCCGGGCGCGGGACTGGTGCCCGCCGGTGTACAGCACACAAGTTGCACCGATGGCCGCAGCCACCGCGGCATCGTGGTCGGTGTCGCCGACCATCACACAGGCCGCAGGGTCGATGCCGGTGCGGCGCAGATAATCGGTGCCAAGCTGTACCTTGCTTACGCCGTAAATGTCCGCAAGGCCGAGCAACTCGGTAAAAAAGCCTTGCAGACTCCGGGCGGATACCTGCTCGATCAGGTAATCACGGCGGGAGGCGGAAAGCACAGCCTGCTGCCAGCCCATGCGGGCCAGCGTTTGCAGGGTGTCAACGGCGTGTGCCGTTACAGCGCAGCCGGGCACACCGGCGTTGTAGTGCTCCATAAAGCGGGCGGCAAGCTCCGGGTAGGGGTGCCGCGCAAAATCGAACCCGGCACAGCGGTAGTAGTCCTCGATGGGAAAGCCGAACAGCTCCCGGTAGGCAGCCAGATCGTACCGCTGGGGGTAGCCGTGGGTCTCCAGCATCCAGTTCAGGCAGCTGTGGGTAAAATCCACATCGTCCATCAGGGTACCGTTCCAGTCCCAGAAGATCATACCGTTTGGCTGCATGGAAACCTCCTTGCGTTATTCCGTCACAAACACCTTGCGCAGCGCGGCGTTGCTCTCGATCAGCTTTACCAGCACAACGCCCAGCACGGTGCAGCTGATTACTTCGCCGATGCCCACCGAGATGCCGTTGGTGATGCAGGCCAGCCAGATGGGGGAGCTGGACGTGGGGTCCGGGAACATCACGGCGATCTCAATACCGATGATCACCGCGTTGAACAGCACCGGGGGCAGGCTGGCGGCAATGGCCAGACCCTTGAAGCGCACATTGCGCAGCTTGTAGGTGACAAGGCAGGCCAGCAGGGTAGCCAGTGTGCCAAAGATCACATCCACGATGGTGGAGCCCAGCAGGTTTGCAAGGAAGCAACCCAGCACAACACCCACGATGTACTCAGCACCGAACACGGGCAGCAGGCACAGAGCCTCGGCCACACGCACCTGCACAGCACCATAGGAAAGGGGCTGCAGTGCCAGACACAGCACCACATAGATGGCTGCCACTACACCGCAGTGCACCAGCTTACGGACGGAAGAATTCTGATTCATGATAATACTCCAGCGGTTTGATTTTGACCGCACAGGAACCGCCAGCTCCTGTGGGTTTTGCCCAGCGCCGCTCGAGTGGCACCGGGGAGCCTAAAATCCTAAGTTGCTCTTTGAGGATACTGTACAAAAAAGCACAGCAGTAGGGAGTATATCACAAAATCGGACGGAATGCAACGGGAATTGGACGATTGAAAATGCCTGCCGCGCTGCTCTGGGCAGATTCGGCAGAAAGAAAGCTTTTATTATAGAGCCGAAGCTGCTGCCTGCGAAAATGGAAAAAGCTGAGCACCTGACTTTCTCGGATGCTCAGCCTTGCTGTACTTGTTTTTGCGGAGTTGCTTTTACTGTTTCTTGCGTTTTGCGGGCTTTTTCTTCCGCACGCTGTAACCAAAGGTGCCCAGCTTTTTGCCAAGGGCCAGATACTCGCCGTGGCTGTACACGATGAGATTTGCCTTGTCCAAGCACAGCTTGCCTTTTTCGTCCAGCAGGCTCTCGTCCACATCGCAGGCCACCACCTCGGCCAAAAACAGGTCGTGGCTGCCCAGCGGGATGCGCTGGGTGATGCGGCACTCCAGATTGACCGGGCTTTCCTCCAGCACCGGGCAGTCGGTCAGCACGCTGCCGGGGGCGGCGTGCAGGCCGCAGGCGGCAAACTTGTCCACCTCGCGGCCGCTCTTCACGCCGCACCAGTCAATGGCGCGCACCAGCTTTTCGGTGGGCAGATTGATGGCGAACTGCCCGCTCTCGCATAGCAGCTGATGGCTGTACCGCTCCGGGCGCACGCTGATGGATACCATGCTGGGCTGGGTGCAGATGGTGCCTGTCCAGCCGATGGTGATAAGGTTGGGCTTATCCAGCCCGCCGCAGGATACCAGTACCGGCGGCTCCGGGTTCAAAAGGGTGCTGCCCTTCCAACTTTGCTTGCTCATCCGTGATATTTCCTTTCGTAGGGAGCCCATGTGCGCTCCGAGATGATATAGCGCGGGCGGGCCTTTGTTTCCATATAGATCTTGCCGATATACTCACCGATCACGCCCAGACACACCAGCTGCACACCGCCCATAAAGCAGACGATGCAGACGGTGGAGGCCCAGCCTGCCACGCTGCTGCCCATGGCAGCGCACACGATGGCCCAGATGACCCCGATAAAGCTGACAAGGCTCACCACGATGCCCGCTCCGGTGATGATGCGGATAGGCTTGTTGGAAAGGCTGGTAATGCCGTCAAAAGCCAGCGCCAGCATCTTGCTCAGGGGGTAGTGGCTCTCGCCGGCCAGACGCTCGTGGCGCTCGTAGGTGACCACATCGTGGGCAAAGCCCACCAGCGGCACCATGCCCCGCAAAAAGATGTTGACCTCCTTGTAATCCGCAAAGCTTTCCAGCACGCGGGTGCTGATCAGGCGGTAGTCTGCGTGGTTGAACACGATATCCGCGCCCAGAGCGTTCATCACATGATAAAAGCCCTCGGCGGTGAACCGCTTGAAGAAGGTGTCGGTGTCCCGGCGGCTGCGCACGCCGTACACCACCTCGGCACCGTCCAGATACTTTTTCACCATCTCGTCCATGGCGTTGATATCGTCCTGACCGTCGCAGTCGATGGAGATGGTGATATCGCAGCTGTCGCTGTGCAGCGCCTCCATCAGCCCCGCCAGCACGGCGTTCTGGTGGCCGCGGTTGCGGCTCTGGGAAATGCCGATATAGTGCTCGTCCTGTGCGGCAAAGCCTTGGATCAGTTCCCACGTTTTGTCGCGGGAGCCATCGTTGACAAAGAGCACCCGGCTTTTATCGCTGACCAGCCCCTGTGCGGTCAGACTGTGGATCTTTTCCAGAAACATGGGTGCTGTAATGGGCAGCACCTGCTCCTCGTTGTAGCAGGGAATTACGATCCAGAGTACGGGTTTGGACATTGTTTTATCGCTCCTTATTGATAAAAGTAGTCAGAGGGTCACTGCACCATCTGCTGCAAGGCATCCGGCTCCAGCAGCTTGAAGCTGCTGCGGTAGGTGTCGATGAGCCCTTCCTTCTGCATGGTGCTCAACTCCCGGGAAAGGGCGCTGCGGTCGCAGTTGAGGTAATCCGCCAGCTGGATGCGGGAGAAGGGGATGCTGAAGGTCAGGCTGTGGGCGCGGGCGGCCTCGCTGAGCAGATAGGCCGCTACCTTGGCGCGCAGGCTTTTCATCACCAGCAGGTCGATGCGGCGGGAGAGGGAAAAATATTTATCGCTGATGGTGCGCACAAGGTTCTGCACCACCCGCTGGTGGGCGGGGCTGCCGTCCGAGAGCAGCAGCCGCTCGTAGGGCAGCAGCAGCACCTCACAGGGGGCGGCAGCCAGCACGGTGACCGGGCTGGACAAGCTGGAGCCTCCCAGCACGTCCCCGAACACCCCGCCCGGCTCTACCTGGGCGATGGGGATGCGCACCCCGCCCGGTGCCGGGCGGTAGGCCTCCAGCTCGCCGGACAGCACGATGCCCACCCGGCGGCTGGGCTCCCCCGCCAGCACAAGGGCTTCGCCCTTGCCGTAGCTGCGCACACTGCCCCCCAGCCTGGACAGCAGCGTGCTGAGCTCCACAGCGGAAAGCCCCGCGAACAGCGTGGTGGTTTGTAACAGCGGCAGATAATTATTCATCGCAACTCCGCAGAGAAAATAGTGTTCTCCGCAGCCTCCTGCAATTACGTTGCGCACGCAACGGTATTTTTACCCCTATTATAGTAAACTGGAACGCGCAAAGCAAATGATTTTGCAAAATTTTTCAAAAAAAGACCGGTTTCCGCTTCCCGTACCGGGGCGTGCCGGGTGTGAAAAGGAGTATTTCATGAAAAAGATCCTGTCCTTACTGCTGGCGTTCAGCCTTGCACTGAGCCTTGCAGCCTGCGGCGGCAGCGCGAGCTCTGCCGTTTCCAGCACGGTGGTGTCCGAGGCTGCTTCTTCTGTTGCTTCTGAGAAAGAGACCGCAGCGCCGCTGTCTGCTACCGAGCCGCTGCGTATCGCGGGGCTGAAGGGCCCCACCACCATGGGGCTTGTCAACCTGCTGTCGATGGAGCAGGCCGGTACTGCCGCCATGGACTACGATCTGCAGCTTTACGGCGCTGCGGATGAGATCGTGCCGCTGCTCATCAAGGGTGAGCTGGACATGGCTGCCATCCCGGCTAATCTGGCGGCGACCCTGTATCAGAAAACCAGCGGCGGCATTCAGGCCGTGGCAGTAAATACCTTGGGCGTTTTGTATGTGGTGGAGCAGGGCGACACCGTCCACAGCATGGCCGACCTCAAGGGACGCACCATCCTGTCCACCGGCAAGGGCACTACCCCGGAGTATGTGCTGCGCTATCTGCTTACCGCCAACGGTCTTGACCCGGATAAGGATGTGGATATCCAGTATTACAGCGAGGCTACCGAGGTGACCGCCCAGATGGCCAGCACGCAGGATGCCATTGCCGTTTTGCCCCAGCCCTATGTGACCGCTGCCGGGCTGAAGGACGACACCCTGCGGGTAGCCCTTGACCTGACCGCCGAGTGGGACAAGGTAGCAGACACCCAGCTGATCACCGGTGTGACCGTGGTGCGCAAGGCCTACGCCGAGGAGCACCCGGACGTGGTAGCTGCTTTTCTGGCAGATTACGCCCAAAGCGTGAACGCCGCCAACACCGATCTGGACGGCACCGCCGCCCTGTGCGAGGAGCAGGGCGTGGTGGCAAAAGCCGCCATTGCCAAAAAGGCACTGCCCAACTGCAACATCGTCTGCCTGACCGGCGAGGAACTGAAGGCAGACGTCTCCGGTTACCTGCAGGTGCTCTACGATGCCGACCCCGCCGCCGTGGGCGGCACGCTGCCCGGCGAGGACTTCTACTGGGCAGCCCAGTAACAGCCTGAAAAAACATTCCATCTCCCGCCGCTCTGCCGTGGTACGCAGCGCGGCGGTTTTTGTTTCCCGGTTGCAATTCCGCTGCAAAAGTTCTACAATAGAGGCACATTATAGAATATGGAGGGAAAACCTATGGCTTGCACTACCATTCTGGTCGGCAAGGCAGCATCGTACGATGGCTCTACCATGATCGCCCGCAACGATGACTCCGGCTCCGGCCATTTCACCGCTAAAAAATTCACCGTGATCCACCCGGAGGAGCTTCCCAAGACCTACCGCAGCGTCCTCTCCCATGTGGAGATCCCCCTGCCGGAAGGCGCATTGCGGTTTACCGCCATGCCCAATGCCGTGGAGGGCAAGGGCATCTGGGCAGCTTCCGGCGTCAATGCCGCCAACGTGGGCATGACCGCCACCGAGACCATCACCTCCAACCCCCGCGTGCTGGGCGCAGACCCGCTGGTGGAGTATCAGCCCGCCAAGGGCGAAAAGCCTGAGGTGCCCGGCGGCATCGGCGAGGAAGATATCGTCTATCTGGTGCTGCCCTACATCCGCTCTGCCCGCGAGGGCGTGCTGCGTCTGGGCAGTCTGCTGGAGCAGTACGGTACTTACGAGATGAACGGCATCGCCTTTCAGGATGTAAACGAGATCTGGTGGCTGGAGACCATCGGCGGTCACCACTGGATCGCCCGCCGCGTGCCGGATGATGTGTATGTGGTCATGCCCAACCAGCTGGGCATCGACACCTTTGATCTGGAAGATGCCTTCGGCGCACAGGAAAACTACCTCTGCTCTGCCGACCTGCGGGAGTTCATTGCCAAGAATCACCTCGACCTTTCTTTGGACGGCGCGCTGAACCCCCGGGACGCCTTTGGCAGCCACGATGACGCCGACCACGTTTACAACACCCCCCGCGCATGGTATATGCTGCGCTACCTCAACCCCCGCACATGGGTGTGGGAGGGTGCCGACGCCGACTACACCCCCATGTCCGATGACCTGCCGTGGTGCATGGTGCCGGAGCGCAAGGTGACCCCGGAGGACATCAAGTATATGCTGTCCAGCCACTATCAGGGCACCCCCTACGACCCCTACCTGAGCTACGGCGACAAGTCCGCAAAGGGCGCGTACCGTTCCATCGGCATCAACCGCAACGACTTTATGGCGCTGTTGCAGATGCGTCCCGACCAGCCGGAGGAATCCCGCGCTGTGGAGTGGGTGGCCTATGCCTCCAACGCCTTCAACACCATGGTGCCCTTCTACGCCAACGTGGAGCGTACCCCGGAGTATCTGGCCAACACCACCGGCACCGTGTCCACCGATAACTTCTACTGGACCAGCCGTCTGATTGCCGCCATGGCAGACGCCTCCTATAACAAATCCCTCTTCCACCTCGAGCGCTATGAGGAGGCCGTGCTCTCCGCTGCCCGCGCACTGGTGAACCAGTACGACGCAAAGCTTGCCGCCGAGCCGGACGCTGCAAGCCGCGCCGCCCTGCGGGAGGAAGCCAACGCCGCCATTGCCGCTATGCTGCAGGAGAAGGCCGCCGACACGCTGGACAAGGTGCTGTTTGAGCTGAGCAGCCAGATGAAGAACGCCTACTCCCGCTCGGATGCCTGAGGTAAACCAGCCGGAGCACAAAAACCGGTCGCGACCGGTCACATAAACGCAGAAAAGACCACCGCATATACAAGTGCGGTGGTCTTTTTGCGTGCAAAAAGCTCTTGTATCCAAGGTGTTGGAAATTCTGCACAAAAATGATGAAAATTCTTTGTGATCGAAAATGACCGAAGCTGATTGATTTTGACAAGATTTTTGCTATAATAAAGATGCAAACAACCAAAACACGCCAAGACCGTGCGGAAACGGTCAGGCGTGGGAAGGAAAGAAGGGAAAAGACACCATGCTGGCGGAGGAACGTTTTGCGCTGATCCTAGAGCAGCTGAACGAGCAGCGCACCGTGACGGTGCAGCAGCTGTGTGAGGCGCTGCACACCAGCGAATCCACGATCCGGCGTGACCTGACCGAGTTGGACCGGCAGGGCAGGCTGACCAAGGTACACGGAGGGGCCACCCTGCCGGACAGCCGCTTTCTGGCAGACGAGCCTACCATGGAGGCTAAGGAGACGCTGGCGGTAGCCGAAAAGCGCAGCATTGCCGCAGCCGCCGCAGCGCTCATTGCTGCCGAGGATTTTGTATTCATTGATGCAGGCACCACCACGCTGGAGCTGGTGCGGGCGTTGACGGGTGCGGCGCTCAAAGCCACCTATGTGACCAATGGCGTGGCGCACGCCCGGCTGCTGGCGCAAAAGGGCTGCCGGGTGTATCTGCCCGGCGGGCTGCTGCGCCCCCAGACCGAAGCCATCGTGGGCGCTCCGGCGGTCAGCAGCATCCAGCAGTATAACTTCACCAAAGCATTCATGGGTGCCAACGGCGTGGCGCTGGAGGCGGGCTTTACCACCCCGGACCCCGAGGAAGCAGCGGTAAAGGCCGCTGCCGTCCGCCGCGCCCGGGAAAGCTGGTTCCTTGTGGATGACGCCAAATTTGCTAAAATTTACCCGGCGGTCATCACGGACCTGCACGGCGGTGCCATCCTGACCAACCGCTGCCCGAACCCGAAATATAAGCAGTATACGTTCGTAAAGGAGGCAGAAGCATGATCTACACCGTTACTTTTAACCCGGCTATTGATTACGTTGTGCGTCTGGACGCACCGCTGGAGGTGGGTGAAGTGAACCGCGCCCAAGGCGAGGATTGCGTGCTGGGCGGCAAGGGCATCAACGTGTCCGGCGTGCTGGCGCAGCTGGGCTGCGAGAGCGTGGCACTGGGCTTTGTGGCCGGGGAGACCGGCGCATGGCTGGAGCGCGGTCTGGCGGCACAGGGGCTCAAGACCGACTTTGTGCATCTGGAAAACGGCATGACCCGCATCAACGTCAAGATCAAGGCCGGGCAGGAGACTGAGCTGAACGGCGCAGGCCCTGCCATCCCGGAAAGCGCTTTGCAGCAGCTGGAAGCCCAGCTGGACAAGCTGACCGAGGGCGATATCCTCATTCTGGCGGGCAGCATCCCGGCAAGCCTGCCGCAGAGCGTCTACGAGCGGCTGCTGGCGCGGCTGCAGGGCAAGGGCGTGCGCGCAGTGGTGGACGCTACCCGCGACCTGCTGGTGAATGTGCTGCCCTACCATCCCTTCCTCATCAAGCCCAACAACCATGAGCTGGGCGAGATCGTGGGCAAGGTGCTGACCAGTGACGCCGAGATCGTGGCAGCTGCCCGCACTCTGCAGGAAAAGGGTGCACGCAATGTGCTGGTGAGCATGGCCGGAGACGGAGCGCTGCTGCTGGACGAGCAGGGACAGGTGCACCGCATCGGTTGCCCCAAGGGCAAGGTGGTCAACAGTGTAGGTGCAGGCGACAGCATGGTGGCCGGTTTTGTGGCCGGGTATCTGCAAAGCCGCAGCTACGCGCAGGCGCTGCGTCTGGGCACTGCCTGCGGCAGCGCCACGGCCTTCAGCCTTGGGCTTGCCACAAAGGAAAAGATCGACGAGCTGCTGGCGCAGCTTTGATAGGATAAAGGAATAGGAGGAACGTTTATGCGCATTACCGAGTTATTTACCGCACAGTCCATTGCGCTGGACGAGGCGCTGCAGACGCAGGAGCAGATCCTGAGCCGGCTGGTGGAATTGCAGGCTACCCACGGCAACATCACCGACAAGGAGGCCTACAAAAAGGCACTCTATGCCCGCGAGGCCGAGGGCTCTACCTATGTGGATAACGGCATCACCGTGCCCCACGCCAAGACCAATGTGGTCACCCGTCCCAGTCTGGCCGCCCTGCGGCTGAGCACCCCGGTACAGTACAACGCCGAAGATGACGGCACCACCGACCTGCTGTTTGCCATTGCCGCCCCGGAAAACGGCAGCCTGCATGTGGATATGCTGGCGCGTATGATGCAGATGCTGATGAACGAGGACTTTGTGGAAAAGCTTAAAGCCGCCAAGAACCCCAAGGAGTTCTTGGAGTGCATCGACGCACAGGAGGAAGCACAGTTCGGTGCAGAGAGCTTTACCCAGCAGGCCATCCCGCAGGAGGGCTACCGCATTCTGGCTGTGACCGCCTGTGTCAACGGCATTGCCCATACCTACATGGCCGCCGAGGCACTGACCAAGGCCGGAGACAAGCTGGGCCTGCCCACCAAGGTGGAGACCAATGGTTCAGACGGCGCAAAGAACATCCTGACCCGCGCCGAGATCGCCGCCTGCGATGGCATCATCGTAGCAGCGGAGAAAAAGGTGGACACCGCCCGCTTTGACGGCAAGCCGGTGCTGTTCACCCGCGTAGATGACGGCATCCATAAGCCGGAGGAGCTCATTAAGAAAATCGCCCACGGCGAGGTGCCTGTGTACCATGCCGAGGGCGGTGCAGCAGCCGAGGACGACACCGCCGGTAAGGACAGCTTTGGCCGCAGCCTGTACAAGAACCTGATGAACGGCGTTTCCCACATGCTGCCCTTCGTGGTGGGCGGCGGCATTATGATCGCGCTGGCCTTCCTGCTGGATGATTACAGCATCAACCCCGCAAACTTCGGCATGAACACCCCCGTTGCCGCCTTCTTCAAGACGGTGGGCGGCGCAGCCTTCGGCTATATGCTGCCCATTCTGGCAGGCTTCATTGCCATGTCCATCGCCGACCGCCCGGGCCTGGCCGTAGGCTTTGCAGGCGGCGTGCTGGCTATGAACGGCACAAACTTCACCGACCTTGCCGCAGGCAGCACCACCGGCATCTCCGGCGGCTTCCTTGCAGCGCTGCTGGCCGGTTTTGCAGCGGGCTACATCGTGCAGTTCCTCAAAAAGATCACCGAAAAGCTGCCCGCCAGCCTGAACGGTATCCGCCCCATGCTCATCTACCCGCTGGGCGGCATTCTTATCGTAGGTGCGATGATGTGCGCCGTGAACCCGGTAATGGGCATGATCAACACCGCTATGACCGACTGGCTGAACGCACTGGGCGGCAGCTCCAAGGTGCTGCTGGGCGCCATCGTGGCCGGTATGATGAGCGTGGATATGGGCGGCCCGGTCAACAAGGCAGCCTACGTCTTTGGCACCGCAGCTCTTGCCTCCGGTAACTACGAGGTGATGGCCGCCGTCATGGTGGGCGGCATGGTTCCTCCCATCGCTATTGCCCTGTCCACCACCTTCTGCCCCCGCAAGTGGACGTTGGACGAGCGCCGCAACGGCATTGTGAACTACGTCATGGGCCTGTGCTTCGTGTCTGAGGGCGCTATCCCCTATGCAGCAGCCGACCCGCTGCGCGTCCTGCCCAGCTGCGTTGTCGGCTCTGCGGTCGCCGGTGCGCTCTCCATGACCTTCGGCTGTGCACTGCGTGCACCCCACGGCGGCATCTTCGTATTCCCGGTGGTGGATCACGCTGCGCTGTACTGCGTGGCGCTGGCTGTGGGCAGTGTGCTGGGTGCAGTGATCCTGAGCCTTGTCAAAAAGACCCAGCCCGCCGAGGCGAAGTAACAAGCCATTTTCTTTCTCCATACGGATAGTTCTTCATAAGAGCAAAGGGGACTGCCGCACACCGCGGCAGTCCCCTTTGCGTTTTGCGCAGGCACCATTTTCACAAAAAACAGGACAATATACCGCCCAAAACGACCTATCCTGCCGGAATTGCGTTCAGCGCTTTGTTTTGCATTGCACCCCACCCCGGGCTGTGGTATACTTATATTTGTGATTTTAAAGCCCGGGTATGGTGTGCCGGGCCACCAGAGAGGAAACGAACGATGAAAATAGGATTTGACAACGACAAATATCTTGCGATGCAGTCCGAGCATATCCGCGAGCGCATCAAGAAGTTTGACAATAAGCTGTATCTGGAATTCGGCGGCAAGCTGTTCGACGATTACCACGCCTCCCGCGTGCTGCCCGGTTTTCAGCCGGACTCCAAGCTGCAGATGCTTTTGCAGCTCAAGGAGCAGGCCGAGATCGTCATCGTCATCAGCGCCGAGGACATCATCAGCAGCAAGGTGCGCGGCGACTACGGCATCACCTACGATCTGGACGTGCTGCGTCTCATCGACGCTTTTCAGGAGATGGGGCTGTATGTGGGCAGTGTGTGCGTGACCAAGTACACCGCCGCCGCCGAGGTGGAAGCCTTTGAAAAGCGGCTGAGCAGTCTGGGCATCCGCACCTTCCGCCACTACAAGATTCCCGGCTACCCCAACGATGTGGCCCGCATTGTCAGCGACGAGGGCTACGGCCGCAACGAGTACATTGAGACCGAGCGCCCGCTGGTGGTCATCACTGCGCCCGGCCCCGGCAGCGGAAAGATGGCCGTCTGCCTGTCCCAGCTGTACCATGAATATAAGCGCGGCGTCAAGGCCGGTTACGCCAAGTTCGAGACATTCCCCATCTGGAACATTCCCCTGAAGCACCCGGTCAATCTGGCCTACGAGGCCGCTACCGCCGACCTGAACGATGTGAACATGATCGACCCCTTCCATCTGGAAGCCTACGGCGTGACCACCGTGAACTACAACCGCGACATCGAGATCTTCCCGGTGGTGAACGCGATGTTCGAGCTGATCGCAGGCCAGAGCCCCTATAAGTCCCCCACGGACATGGGTGTGAACATGGCCGGCAACTGCATCGTGGACGACGCAGTCTGCTGCGAGGCCTCCCGCAAGGAGATCGTGCGCCGGTACTACAAGTGCCTGTGCGAGCAGAAGATCACCGGCACCGCCAAGGAGAGCGAGCGCTACAAGCTGGAGCTGCTGATGAATCAGGCTGGGCTGACCATGGGGGCCCGGGAAGTGGAAAAGCAGGCACACGCCCGCAGCGAGGCTACCGGCGGCGCACCGGCTGCTGCCATTGAGCTGAGCGACGGCACTGTCATCACCGGCAAGACCGGCCCGCTGCTGGGCGCTACCGCAAGCGCCCTGATCAATGCGCTCAAGTATCTGGCGGGCATCCCGCAGGAGACGGATCTGGTCAGCGCCGCTGCCATCGAGCCTATCCAGACCCTCAAGACCAACTATCTGGGAGGCAAGAACCCCCGTCTGCATACCGACGAGATCCTGATCGCCCTGTCCAGCTCTGCCGCTTCCAGCGAGCTTGCCGCAGCAGCCATGCACCAGCTGCCCAACCTCAAGGGCTGCGATGTGCACTCCACCGTGCTGCTTTCCAGCGTGGACAGCAGCACCCTGAACCGTCTGGGCATGTACCTGACCTGCGACCCCGTCTACGAGGAAGAGGATCGCAAGTACCATAAGCTGTAAAAATAAAAAGAAACTGGTAAACACCCCGGTCAGCGCCGTCAGGAGCTGACCGGGGTGTTATTGCTTGCCAGTTGTACGCAGTTGTGGTACACTTGTTCTGCTTAATTTTTATAGCAGATAGGAAAAGAGGAACAACAACATGGAACAACAACACAAGCGCAGCGCATTCTCCGGTAAGATCGGGTTCGTGCTGTCTGCCGCAGGCGCTTCGGTGGGTCTGGGCAACATCTGGCGCTTCCCGTATCTGGCAGCCAAATACGGCGGCGGCATTTTTCTGCTGGTATACATTCTGCTGGCAGTCACCTTTGGCTATACCATGATCGTGGCCGAGACCGCGCTGGGCCGTATGACCCACAAAAGCCCGGTCAGCGCCTACGCCCACTTCGGTAAGGGCAAGGGAATCCGGTTCGGTGGTTGGATCAACGCCATCATCCCCATTTTGATCGTGCCGTATTATTCGGTCATCGGCGGCTGGGTCATCCACTATCTGGCCGAGTATCTGTGCGGCCGCGGCAGCAATCTGGCAGTGGACGGCTACTTCTCCGCCTTTATCACCAACGGCTTGCAGGCAGAACTAGCCTTTTTGCTGTTCAGCCTGTTCACGCTGGGCATTATCTTTGCCGGTGTGCGCAACGGCGTAGAGCGCGTCTCCAAGGTGATGATGCCGGTGCTGGTGGTGCTGTCGCTGGTCATTGCGGGCTACTCTGTCACCCGTCCCGGTGCACTGGCGGGTGTGAAGTATTTTCTGGTGCCCAACCCCAAAAACTTCTCTTGGATGACCGTGGTCACCGCCATGGGGCAGATGTTCTATTCTCTGTCCATTGCCATGGGCATTCTGGTCACCTTTGGCTCCTATATGAAGAAGGACGTCTCTATCGAGGAGTCCACCGAGAACGTGGAGGTGTTTGATACCGCCATTGCCATCATGGCTGGCCTGATGATCATCCCGGCGGTGTTCGCCTTCTCCGGCGGCGACCCGGACACCCTGCAGGCCGGTCCTGCGCTGATGTTCATCACCATCCCCAAGGTGTTTGCCAGCATGGGTCTGGGCACCGCGGTGGGTGTGCTGTTCTTTGTGCTGGTGCTGTTTGCAGCCATTACCAGCTCCATCGCCCTGACTGAGAGCGCCGTCTCCACCTTTGAGGACGAGCTGGGCTGGGACCGCACCCGCTCCACCGTGCTCATCGGAGCCATTATGGTGGCGCTGGGCAGCCTGTCGGCGCTGGGCTACGGCCCGCTGGCCGGGGTGACGGTGTTCGGGATGCAGTTCTTGGACTTCTTCGACTTTTTGACCAACTCGGTCATGATGCCTATTGCAGCCATTGCCACCTGCCTGCTGGTGTCCCGCGTCATCGGCGTGGAGCAGATCGCGCAGGAGGTGGAGCAGGACGGTCAGCGCTTCCGCCGCAAGCCTGTGTTCAATTTTATGATCCGCTGGCTGTGCCCCATTTTTGCAGCCATTATTCTGGCAAGTTCGGTGGCAAACGCCTTTGGCTGGATCGCCATGTAAACGAAAGAAAACTGATTTTTCCGGCAACAGAACGCAGGCTTTTTAACAGGATAAGGGGGTTCTTATGAAAATGGAAACCTTGAAGCAGCAGATCCTGACAGCAAAGGGTGACGTGCGGGCAGAGCTGGTGCTGAAAAACGCCCGGGTTATCAACGTGTTCACAAACGAGATCGAGCAGGCCGATGTAGCCATCCGTCAGGGGGTCATCCTTGGCGTGGGACACTATACCGGCGAGACTGAGCTGGACTTGCAGGGCAAGTATGTCTGCCCGGGGCTTGTGGATGGGCACATCCACATTGAAAGCTCCATGCTCTGCGGCCCGGCCTTTGAACAGGCGGTGCTGCCCCACGGCACCACGGCGGTGGTCACCGACCCGCACGAGATCTCCAATGTAGCCGGTACGGCGGGGCTGGATTTTATGCTGGAGACCACCAAGAATCTGGCACTTTCGGTCTACTTCATGCTCCCCTCCTGCGTGCCTGCCACCGGGCTGGACGAGTCCGGCGCGGTGCTGGAAGCAGAGCAGCTGCGCCCCTACTATCAGCAGCCCCGGGTACTGGGGCTGGCTGAGCTGATGAACTCCTACGGCACGGTGCGCGCGGACGAAAAGATCCTGCAGAAGATCTGCGACTGCACCGCTGCGGGTAAACGCATCGACGGGCACGCACCCTTCCTCAGCGGGGAGGAGCTGAACGCCTATATCGCCGCCGGGGTGCAGTCCGACCATGAGTGCTCGGAACTCCACGAGGCCATGGAAAAGCTGCGGCGCGGACAGTACATCATGGTGCGGGAGGGTACCGCAGCCCAGAACATGGAAAGCCTGCTGCCCCTGTTCCGGGAGCCCTATTGCAGCCGCTGTATGCTGGTGACCGACGATAAGCACCCCGGAGACCTGTTGCAGGGCGGGCACATCGACTATATCATCCGCAAGGCCATTGCTGCCGGGGTAGACCCGGTGGTGGCAGTGCGGATGGGCACCCTTGTCCCGTGTCAGTACTTCGGTCTTGCGCACAGCGGCGCGGTAGCTCCCGGTTACACCGCTGACCTGATCGTACTGTCGGATCTGGAACAGTTCACGGTGGAGCAGGTGTACAAAAAGGGCAAGCTGGTGGCGCAGCAGGGCAGAATGCTGCACCCCGCCGCCCTTACTGTGGACAAGGCACGCTTTGCGAGGGTGTTCGATTCCTTCAACATGGATGAAATCACCCCGGAGCAATTGCAGCTGAAGCAGACCGGCACCCGGCAGCGCGTGATCTGCCTGACCCCGCACGCCCTGCTGACCACGGAAAAAATCGTTCCGTTCTGCCAGCATCCGGGCACAGCGCCCGGCGTGGATGTGGCGCAGAAAATCGTCAAACTGGCGGTGTTCGAGCGGCATCACCGCTCCGGCCATGTGGGCTTGGGCTTTTTGGGTAACTACGGGCTGCAATGCGGCGCGGTGGCTTCCAGCATCGCCCACGACTCCCACAACCTCATCGTGGCGGGCACCAACGATGCCGACATGGTGCTGGCGGGCAACACGGTGCGCAAAAATAAGGGCGGCCTTGCCTTTGCACTGAACGGACAGGTGGTAGGGGAGCTGCCGCTGCCGGTGGCAGGGCTTATGAGCACCGAGAGCGCCGAATCCGTGGAGGAAAAGCTGCAGGCGCTCAAGGCGGCACTGAAAGCCCACGGCATCTCGGAGGACATCGACGCTTTTATGACCCTTGCTTTTGTAAGCCTGCCGGTCATCCCGAAGCTGCGGCTGAACACCTACGGCATCGTGGATGTGGATGCCCAGCGGATCGTCCCGGCCGTGTTCTGAGAACATGGTCTGAGAGGAACGGCCTTTAAACCTGACGTTTTGATCGCAATGCCGGACAGTCTGCGGGCTGTCCGGCATTGCGTTTTACGGCAAGAGGACTCTTGACTTTTTGCCACAGAACCGGTATGTTGATACTGTCCGTCTGACACACAATAGTGCATTTATAATACAAGGAAACTTTATGGAAAAACGCAGTACACCCTCTTTGCAGATCACCGACCGCTTTGGCGCGCAGACGGCTTTTGCCAGCCTGCGTTTGCCGGACGGCACCGAGACCACCGTACCGGCAGAGCACGCCGCCGCTATCTATGTAAACGAGCAGCCTGCCTTCCGGGTGGTATGCACCCCGGCGCTGTTGCCGCAGCTGGCCTTGGGACGGCTGCTCACCGAAGGGTGGATCGCGTCTGCGGACGAGGTGGAGCAGATCGCCGTTTGTGCCGAGGGCGCAAAGGTGCAGGTATATCTGCGCCACCCGCTGCCCACCCGCCGTGCCGCCGCGCAGGAGGTTGCCAGCTGCTGCACCGATAATATCGCGCTGGGCAGTCCGGTGGAGCAGCAGCCCCTGCGCCCTGTGCCGGGGCTGGCCTTGCAGCCGGAATGGGTGCAGACCCTGACCGCCGCCATGCACGCCGGTCTGCCACTGTACCGCGCCACCCGGGCGGTGCACAGCTGCTTTGTACTGCACAAAGGGGAGATTGTTTTTGCCTGTGAGGATCTGGGACGGCACAACGCGCTGGATAAGGCGGTGGGCTGCGCGGTGCTGGCAGGGCTGCCGCTGGCGGAATGTGTGTTGTACACCAGCGGCCGGGTGCCGCTGGATATGGTGCGCAAGGCCATCCGCGCCGGGGTGCCGGTGCTGGTAAGCAAAAGTATGCCCACCGTGCAATCCGCAGAGCTTGCAGCAGAATACGGCCTGCAGCTGGTGTGCGGGCGCAAAATCCCTAAAGTTTAAGCAAATATTACAAAAACAATAGTTACAAAACGGAAAAGCCTGTCTGTTTCTGTTGACATACTCCGCGCACGCATGTTAATATATTATCGAAGAGACCGCTCCGCTGTTGCAGCAGCCAGAGCGGCCTCAATTGTTGTCCGGGAATACCCGGCGAAATAAAAAACAGGCAGGTGATAACATGAAGCAGGCAACCAACCCGTTTGCGCCCGTACCGCTGTGGCGCAAGCGGCTGCCGGGCTATGCAGCCATGGGCGTTGCGACCATCGCCTTGGCGGTCGGTCTGACCACCTTGCAAAGCGCACGCACCACGGTTGCCGGTACCCTGCTGCCGGTGTCGGAGGCGGATGCAGCCACCTACGGCATCAGCGCAGTGTACCAGCTCGACGATGGCAGCTACCGCGTGGAGGGCTCTCAGAAGGGCTTCCAAAGCGATGTGCAGGCTGCCGTGACCATTGACGCCGAGGGCAATGTTTCCGCAGTAGAGATCCTCTCTCAGGACGAAACGGAAAACCTTGGCGGCCAGTGCGTCAACCCGGAGTTCACGTCCCAGTATCAGGGCGCAGCTCCCTTCACGCTGGCGGGCAAAAGCTACACCGTAACGGACCCCGTTACCGGTGCCGCCTATGCCGCTGCCGGTGCAGCGGAGGAGCAGCCCGCTGCTGCCGGGGATTTTGACCCCGCACAGTGGCGCACCTCCGATACCTCTCCCGAGGCCGAGGCTACCCGCAAGATGTATGCTGCGGGGCTTACCCTCTCGGCGCTGAATGGAGAACCCTTGGACGATGAGCTGGCCCCGCCGCTGGATTCCAGCGCAGAGGCCGTAGCACGGCGCAAGCTGTACGCAGCCATGCTCAGCAAGAGCGCACTGGACGGCGAGCCGATGGCGATCCCCTTTGCGGATCTCTCGGCAGAAGAGCAGTCCAAGGCGCGTCTGGAGCAGGCCAGTCTGACCACTACCGGCAATGCGTCCGGTGCCGTCAGCGCAGACCTGACCGAGGTGGACGCCCTTTCCGGCGCGACCATCACCTCTTCGGCTGTGACGACCATCGTCAACAACTCGTATTTCTATGTGACCGGGGTACTCTGCGCAGAGTGACCTCAACGGAGGAATGGAACCTATGGCAAAAACTGATTTCCTGACGGCTGACATGACCCGCCGTCAATTCATGAAGATCTCGGGCAAGAGCCTTGCAGGGCTCACCCTGTCCGCTTCCATGCTGTCCCTGTTCGGCTGCTCTCAGCAGCAGGTGGATTCCGGCGCAGTGGCCACTTGGGCACTGCCGCAGGGCCTGCTGGTGGTCAACGCAGACCTGTGCACCGGCTGCCAGCGCTGCGAGATCAACTGCACCCTGACCAACGATGGCGTGTGCTCCTCTTACATCAGCCGCGTCAAGATCCAGCGCCGTCTGAATCTGGACGGCGCAGGCAACGGCCTGCTGTCCGGCACCGATAACTGCTTTGTCTACTTCCCGGATACCTGCCGCCAGTGTGAGGACCCCGCCTGCGGCAATGCCTGCCCGCAGAAGGCCATCACCACCGACAGCCGCGGCATCCGCGTAGTGGATACCGACAAGTGCATCGGCTGCGGTGCCTGCCATGATGCCTGCCCGTGGCATATGCCCACCGTCAACCCCGAGACCGGCAAGTCCTCCAAGTGCATCGCCTGCGGTGCCTGCGTGGCAGGCTGCCCGTCCGGCGCTCTGTCCATCGTGGATTGGGATGCCGTTACCAGCGCAGCACAGGCTGCATACTTGGATCTGTAAGGAGGAACTACAATGGCTGAAAGTTATGGCTGGGCAGGCAAGATCCTGCGCGTCAACCTGACCACCGGCGAGATCACCACGCAGGATGACGAAAAGTACCATAAGTATATCGGCGGTATGGGCATGGCCTACCGCATTATGTATGAGGAAGCTCCCATGGAGCTGGACCCCTATGACGAGAAGGCTCTGGTCATTTTCGGTGTCGGCCCCCTGACCGGCGCAGGCGTGCCCTGCTCCGGCCGTATGAACGTGACCTTCCGCTCTACCTGGTCCAAGGGTCACTCTATTATCGATGCACACATGGGCGGCCACATCGGCTCCATGCTGAAGTATGCCGGTTACG
>ERZ773252.1941-NODE-1941-length-18856-cov-2.971916_pt1 | contig 18856 bp, 10 predicted proteins | sample MGYA00580517_ERZ773252 | MGnify/ENA primary metagenome ERZ773252 (study PRJEB29015, sample SAMEA2737766) | human gut metagenome | biome: human gut; feature: human-associated habitat; material: faeces | place: China | collected 2012 ...
TACTTTATTCTCAAAACGGAACGGCTTCGTAACCACACCGACAGTCAGAATCCCCATATCCTTAGCCAGTCTGGCAATAACCGGCGCTCCGCCGGTACCGGTGCCGCCGCCCATTCCGCAGGTTACGAACACCATATCCGCACCCTGAATAGCTTCCTTAATCTCCTCGATGCTTTCTTCGGCAGCCTTCTCGCCGATCTCCGGCTTGGCTCCGGCACCCAGTCCCTTAGTCAGCTTCTCGCCGATCTGGATGGCCCGTTCCGCCTTGCAGAACTGCAGCGCCTGCTTGTCCGTATTGACTCCGATAAATTCTACTCCTGCAATCTGCTCATCTATCATGCGGTTCACCGCGTTATTGCCGGCGCCGCCGACTCCAATCACGATAATTCTGGCTGCGGCATTCTGACTCTTATCGGAGTGGTTGTTATTGTTGCGTTTATTGTTCTTCTGAGTATGTGAAAAGGAGTGGGTGTGGTATCATCGGCATCCATGTTATCTTTATGGTAAAACGGTAAGTAAATACTATATATCTATCGACTTGTTTTTTATGTCGATAAATTACTCGTCTTTGATAGGCTATTGTTTAGATTAGTAGTTATTCACTATGCTCAATTGATGATATATAAGCATTGCAAGGTGTGCATGCATATGTATTGTATTTTGTAAATAGCTGTTTGCGCGTGTTATGGATAAGTGATAGAATTGTAAGCAGTACCTATTCCGTACTAAAAAGGAGACGTCTATGAAAGATGAAGAAGAATTTCGTACAGGCATTTTTTCCTGTGGAGAGAAAGATTATACATTTGCTTTAAAAAATTTTAAATTTCTAATAATGGACCCATCAAAGGAATCTATTAACTTCCTTCCTAACAGAGAATCCAGTTCGCTGTTTTCAGATGAGCAAGGTGCAATCTATGGTTCAACTTACGATGCGCACTCTATAGCAATTTATGCCCCAAATTTCAAATGTAATATTGATGGATACCGAATCCTTCGTACTGACAACTATTTAATCCGACAAGCCAATATTTGCCCTCATCCGCAAGATGTCTTTTTATCATTTAATACAATCGAATTTTATGGTGGTACGTTATCAAAAGTGTTTTCACCCAAGGCACTGTCTGTAAAAGCTGAAACTAAAGACGAAACTATTTTAAAAACGTCGGATGATAGCATTGACTTTTCTTTTATGTATAATGGTTCTTTATGCGAGGTTTCTGTTTATTCATCTATATCCAGAAGTTATTCCGCTAGCATCAAATCTATTGAGAATAGCATTATATGTCTTTCCATGCACTTTGTAACACCGCAACGCATGTCGGATGTGTTTACTCATTATCATAATATCCGTCAACTTTTATCGTTCATGGTGTTTCGAAAAAACATTACTTTTGATAAAGTTTGTCTTTGTAATTTATCAGATGATATACCTCCAAAACGCAATAACGAATGGCGGTTCTATGCAAAAGACAAGGGAAGTGAAACTCGCAAAAGTACAATAAATTGTATCACCTTTTCTGATATTAGTGCATGCCTCAGCAACCTTGTTACACTCCTCTATAGTAATGTAGATAAAAAGCCTAGCTATTTATTAGACTTCATCCCTAATGAAGATGCCGATGTCGGACGTTTTTCCGACGAAATAATCAAATCAATTTGTTCTTCGCTCGAATGTGAAATTTCCTTTTCGAAGATTCCAGATAGTGAAGAGGCAATACGTATTAAAGCACTATCAAAAAAGGTAAAAGACTTTATAAAAAAATATTACAGTGAGAACCCACCGTTTTCGAACAAAACCAAATCCAAAATATCCTCTAATATTCAATACTGGGGAATGGCAACAGCCGACCAAGTTTGCTATCTCTACAATCAATATAAGGACGCAATAAAGGCTATTCCACCACACATTGTTCTTAGCGAGGATGATATTGCAGATTTTATAAAATTTAGAAACGATATAACCCACGGAAGCTATCGCACTGGAAATATGCAAATCAGTAAATCTTGCTACGCATTAGAGGCATTGGTCTACTGTCGAATCCTTTCAAGGGCCGGATTAGATAATGTAGCCATACAGGAACTCTGTATTCACAAACTTATGCGTTAAGCAAAAGCCGCCAAACGATTTCACCCGCTTGGCGGCTTAGTTATATTTCTATACTGTTTTACCCAAACAATTCGTCCAGCTTCTCGCTCAGCGTGCCATCCTTTGCATAGGGCAGCGCATCGCACATACGGAAGTCACGATGCCTGCCTATGCGCCAATGCGCCGTGCGATAATGTAGTCTGCCTACGGAGAAGATTGCATTGCCGGAGAGTTCCGCGGCGGCAGCAGAATATATGCGTTCTACCATTGGCCTACCTAAAAGCGGCCCAATAGAGAATTTGACACATATCCTTGAAAACAACGGCATTATTGTTGTACTGCTATCTCCTCCCAAGAGGGAGAAATTCAGCGGATACAGCGCTATCTCAAATAAGGGCTTTGCCATTATTGCCATCAATAGCAATTATGACGGCGTTCAGCAGCGGTATTCTCTGGCCTGTGAGTTGGCGGCAATGCTTTTCCATGATACCGACAATGCGGATTTAGACGATATAGTCAACCACTTTCTGCTTTCAACTACTGACCTACGCCGCGAAATCGGGGAAAAGCGTAAGCATCTCAGCTTTGGAGAGATACGGTATATCTGCGAGGAATATGCCATCCCTCCACAGATGGTTGCAAAACGAGCAGAACAGGAACACATCATCAGCCACAGCGCATACCAACAGTTGCTTCGGCAAATACGAGAAATGCAACACTTTGTTTTGCCGCAGGAAAAGCCGACTCGCTTAGAGCAAATGGTCCAACGGGCCCTTGCTGACGGAGAAATAAACGAAGCCACGAGCAGCAGAGCTACTGAATCAATGGCAATAGAAAAGACGGGCATCGCCGCAATGGTGATGCCCGTCTTTTTCAAATTTCAAAATAATCTACATTTACTTCTTCGTATGCAAATGTCTGAATAAACGGCGGCATATCCGTCATCATACGCGCATCAAGATTTATGCATTCTTTAAATCCACTATTTAGAAGATTCTGCCGCATAACAATTCCGAATCCTCTCGGATACTCATCAGATTCGATGATTTTTGCGTTGAAATTCTTCTGATAATAGTAATTTTCTTCCGGGAGATTACGGAAATCACCGTTTGAATCGAAGTTGCGAGCCCAATCGCCTTTATACTGGTGGGTTGTTACGATGAGGGTTGTGTTTCCATCACCTATGATATTACAAAACTTAGAAATCTGCTCGTTATTGTAGTAGATGTCGTTTTCATCGCAGGGGAAAATTTCTCTGACAATCTTCTTTGCTAAATCGAAGATTTCATCATACAGATAAAATAAGTCAAACGTATCATCAGTCTGGTAGCAATAGTAATACCGCAAAGCACTGGTATTTTTGGTATCTATCTCATCCTCAGGCGTGTCAAATCCCAGTATCTCGCGTTGGAGCGAGAAAAGGTCGGTTAAATATCGCATACGCCGCATACCATTGCAATTTTTAAATGCTGCTTTCTGCTTTTTCTTATATGCTCCAAGCCGATACCGTGCCTTTTGTACCTTATCCATAACTGGAATGGGAATCATCGCACCAAGGAAATCAATGAAATAGCCGTTATCATCAAGATAGTAATCGAGATAATGCGTCATATCTGAAAGCCATGACTCCGTACGCGTTATTCTGCATCGGTAGAACAATTTCCCATGATTAGGCTGCTGTTTTTGCGTCACTTCGATGATTTTATATTCTTCACATTCTTCGTTTAGTATGTTTACAAGATACAATATATCGCCATATTGAGGTATATTTTCATTCATTGCCATCCACCTCCACCGCTACGTTCCACAAAACAGAACATTTGCCGCATATCAGGGAAAGTATCACTCGCAAAGCAGCGATAATATGTTTGGCTCAATCCATGTGGCTTTGTAAGTACAAGTTTATACATATACGGTGCTATATCTTCCGGAAATTTTTCATCCATGCAATCAGGGTAAAGAAGTTTCCATTCGTACTCTTTGGGCGGTAGAACCATCGAGCGACAGTCGGTATTGTCACCCGTGAAATCTGGTTCCGTTTTGCTCATCCATTCCGGCGTCAGGCTGTTGGCTATCACAACCATGTTTATCGGGAGGATATCTATACCCTTATTGTAGATAGCGTTCAAGCCTGCAATTTGTTTACTTTTTATGCGGAAAGCCTCACCATCTCCGAGCATTGGTATTACTTCTTCTGGAATATACAGCACCAGTCTGGCCGCTTCGTTTAGTAGGTACATAATTTCGCTGCGTAGCGTATCATACATACGGCTGTCGTCAATATATTTCCAAAAAAGTCTGGTATCTCCGGATATTCTCAGTTGTTCGTATAGAAGGTCGCGCATATCCAGCAATTTTTGGCGATACTCAAGGTTGTATTCTTTCTCCTGATTTTCTTCAAGGAAAGCCTGCGCATCTGCCTGCTCATCCGCCTGCTCATCAAATGCAGGAATGTATCGCCTGATGTCGATAAGATTGGGAGGTTCTTCATTATCAACCTTTCCTCTGGGAACAGCCTTGATGTTTACATAGAATTTCCGCTCACCGATATCATAGTAAAGACTTTTAATTACAGCGCTGGAATGTCGATATTTTTCTTCACCTATGTATTCGAAGAAAACCATTGCTCTGGTTTTATCACCCGCGAACCGCTGTACGCCTAAAACTCTATACCACATCAGAACATTGTCGTAGAAATTCGGAATATAGAATATATCTCCTTCCTTGGGAATTCGTGGTTTCGCCATCAAATCAACCTCCTTTACTTTTACACAATTCTGTGGTGCTATGTCTATCGTACCATGCGGAACAGCTTGCTACAATTGTGGGTATCTACAGATTATTGGCGTTTGTTTTGTGCGTGTTGCGAGAGTTGGCCGAAGAACAACGAAGAAGATGATACGGTCGCTATCTGTCCGATGGGATGGGAGATAGCGGCTACTTTTTGTGGGATGTCACAAGTAGAAAACTTGAGCAACAGTAGGGGAGTCTGCATTCCATCAGGCTCCAAACAAAAACAAGCTGCAAGTCAGACGCCTTCGTCCTTCTTGCAGCTTGCATATTTTATGAGTTCAGTTGACAGCGCACAGCGATACGTGCCTGACCGCTGTAATCGCATGTAAAGAGTGTCAATGGGTAATCGCCCGCCGTCATCTCTTTCACTGCGGTTTCAGCTAGTGTTTCCAGCTGTGCCACCTGATAGGAGTGCTCTTCTCCGTCCATGGTTTGCAGCGTGACCTCATCGCCGGTCTTCAAATTGGTAAGCCCACCGAAATGACGCCTATAATTATGTCCCGCAATGACCAGATTATTTGCGGCAACGCTGCCGGAATATCGGCAGACAGTTTCCTTCATCCGTTCTTCATCAGCGGTCTCATACACAGGTAATTCGAGGTCCAGTGCCGGAATTCTCAACACACCAAGGAAACTCTCCTGTGCCATTTCCGGGGTAGCAGATAGCATGGCAGTTTCTGGCGTTTCCGTTCGCATCGCGGTCACTTCCATCAGAAGTTTCTGAGATGCCTTTTCTGCGCGATTTGCCTCAGCATCGTTATAATACCAAAGCATCAGCGCCGCCAATACCAGAGCCACGCCCAGAATGGTGCAGATTTTCCCAAGTTTACTTTTCATGTCGGGACTTCCTTTGCAGCCATGCACCGAGCAGCATCAGTGCCATACCGAGTGTCAGCAATACCGGAATGGGCCATTTCAACTGTCCGGTTTGGTACAGCTTGTCAGGCGTAGATGGTTGTACAGACGGTTTCGCAGGTTCTTTTGCAGGCGGTCCGATTGTCGGTTCAGGGCTCGGTTTCGGAGATTCAGGGTCCACCTTAGCGAACTTCTCGTCCACTTCGATGTCCTTGTATACAGCACCGTCCTCAATGTTCGGCAGTGTGACGAGGTAAGGGTCAAGGATATATGCCTCGTTTCCCTCAGCCACATCACAGCGTACCACCAGATACAAACCCGGTTTCAGACCTCCGAAGGTAAGCTTGCCATTACGGTCGGTGACGCCTGTTTTATCAGGCACCGCAACCTTAGCCAGCTTTTTGGCAAGAGCCAGCTTATCAGAGGCTGTCGCTGCATCCCAGTCACAGTCGTAGGCGCGGTAAGCGTCCACAACCGTGTAGGTGACATCCAGCGTAGCAGCATCGACAGTCTTGTCGGCAATCAATGTCAGAGCGTAGGTATCGCCCGCAAGGTAACGGGTCGTTCCGTCATCCTCATGGTAATGCGCATCAAGCGCGATAGAGCATGTTCCGCCAAGCGGTGCAGCAAACACCACCGTCTGAAAAGCGAATCCCAACAGCACTGCCATCAGAACGGCGCATATTTTGCGGATTCCGGGCAGGCTCATGATTGCTTTCTCCTTTTCAGAAACTTAGTAAGCAGAAGTACCAGCCAACGCAGCACCACAACTACCAGAATGACCGCAACACCAGTCAGTCCGTGTCGGAACTGAATAGGCAGGCTTTCAAACCAGTTTTCAGGGGCCTGCTCCTGCATGACCTGCTGCATATCCTCAGGGATATATTCTACCCTTGTTCCGCGCACCAATAAACGATGCGAGTTGACACCGTAGGGCGTGCATGTAATCAGAGTAACAAGGTCTCTTCCGGGTTCAATAGCCAGATGCTCGGTTTCTTCCGGCAGCACAGTCAGGATTTGGTCAACCTGATACGCCAGCGTTTGTCCCAACACTTTGATGTAGAACATGTCTCCGACTTGCATTTGGTCAAGGTCGGTAAACAAGCTGGCGGTAGGCAGGCCACGATGCCCGGAAAGCGCCGCATGGGTGTTTTCGCCGCCGACAGGCAGTGATGTAGTCATAACATGACCTACACCCACCTGCAATACAGATTCCGCTGTGCCGTGATAAATCGGAATGGTCGTATTTAAGCGCGGAATAGTGATGTAGCCCATCATACCGGTACTATCTAAGTTCAAAAGCTGCCAATATTCGGTGTTTTTGTCCTCAGATTCCCGGTTATCGATGGAATCCGTTTGATTGCCCTGTTCGGCAAGCTGACGGTTGTATTCCTGCGCTTCGGCCAGCAACTCATCCAGCTGCTGCTGTTGAAGCTTGCTGACCGAATCATCGTAGGAAGCGGTCGTTCGGCTGCCATGAACCTCGGACAGATATTCACTTAAAGATGGATATACCAGAATGCCAACGCCTACCAAAATCAGTAGTAAGCGAGCCAGTCCAAGCAGCCTGTCTTTCATTTAGCGGTTTTCCTTCTTCTTTTTGCGGGGAGCAAACACACCCAGCAGCACAACGGCAACACCCAGCGCGGTCAGACCGATAGTACCGATGCTACCAGTTTCAGGCAGCATAACGCCCTTGACGTTCTCGACCTTGATGGTGGTGTCGTTTTTAGTGTTATCTATGCCGTTTACCTTGTAAGTGAACTGGCTCAAATCGCTAGTGTCCGCAGTAATCTCAATCTTGATGGGGTGGGTCAGTTTGTTAAAACCAGTGGGGGCAGCAGTTTCGTGCAGATAGTAGGTGCCTTCTTTCAGGCCCTTGATAGTGATTTTGCCAGTCGCATCAGTGGTAACAACTTTTGTACTTGTTCCGGTTTCATCGTGGCCCTTCACATGATACACAAGACCCGTAGTACCTTCAGCAGCATCATCGTTAATGAGGTCAATGCCATTGGTACTATCAGTTTCGCTCGTGGTCAATGTAAAGGTTGCACCAGCCAGAGGCTTATTAGTTTCATTGTCCTTATAGAACTTATCAATCTTGATTTCGTAAGTATAAACTTTGCTCTCGGAAGGAGTAGACTCGCCCTTGCCGGAACCGTCGGGATTGTTGCTGTATTCCAGATGGACCTTGTTGGTTGCGGGGTCGGTATGAGAAGCATCTTTGTTGATGTAAGCCTCGTAGGTCACAACGATTTTGTCACCAGTGGCAACAGGAGCGGTGCGTTCTTTATTGACAGTTTTCAAGTCATCAAAGCCGATGGTCAGAGTCTTGGATTCCGCAGTGTAAGTTGCAGTATATGCGCTTGCATCCTTGCTAATGACTTTATCATCAATTTTTACAGTTACGCTATCCGTTCCCGCAAAATCCAGACCCTTAGTCATAGTATCGACGAACTTAAAGGTATACCTCGTGTAGTCGCTCATGTCGGGAACTTCGGCAGTAAGCTGGAAAGTCACTTTTTCGCCGACCTGTGCAGTGCCATTAGGCTTAAACTCGCCATCGGTAGAATTCTTGACCTTTTTCTCAACGGTAGGATAAGTGCTCTTGATGGCCGCAGCGGTGTTACCACCGTTTTTAGGTACATTGACCAGCATCGCATCTGTACCGCGCTTTTCACCACCAGACGGAAGCGGATTGCCGGTAGAGCCCATCTCAGGGAATACCAGATAGTAGCCAGACTGCAAATTCGCAATGGTAGCAGTAGGAGTACCGGCAACATCAGTTGCTGGCTCGGATTCTTTCTTCATAGTAGTAGTAAAGGTCGATGCATTATTCCGGTAGTAAGTCTGTGCATCATCAGCCAACTTTGCAAGGTCCTTTTCAGAAGCGCGAAGACTCTCTACATAAGCCACCACAGCGTCTTTAACTTCCTGGTCGGAAGGGCTTACGGATGTAATATTACCCGCATTTTTCACCGCAGTATAACGGGGGTCCAGCTTAAAGAATTCCAGCCAGGCATCTTCCAGCGTGTAGCTATCAAAGTCATTATCTTTACTTGTCTCCGCATTTGTATTTGCATTAGCGGTAAACATACGAACAGCAGTGACCGTCTTGCCAGTCAAGCCAGGGCCAGTCACAGTCAATGAGCCTTTGGCCTCGGCGGTGCCCTCCGCAAACGCGGTCACTGCCAAGCAGAGGGAAAGTACAACAGCCAGCAACATTGCGGCTGCACGCTTAAAATGTTTCATAACAAGTGTCCTTTCAATTTGATTTTCTTGTTTCTTAGTATTTTTTCCTGTACCGTATGCTATTACTCCATCTCCCCCTTATCATTTCGTCTGCGCGGTACAGCAAGCGCAAACAGCAGAATTCCAACGCCGAACATCACAAACATCCAGTCACCGGTACTGCCTGTATCGGGCAGGCGCGGATGGTGGGTATTGGTAATGGTTGCGTGGTAGGTCTTTTCGTCATACTTAGATTCGGTCATCGTGTAACCGGGGACCGGGTCCTCCTCAAACGAATAGACATAGTAGGCTTCGATGGTATTGGTCGGTTTCTCGTCCGAACCCATGGTATATTTCAGCACAGGTGCGTCTTTCAGCACCGTGCGCCAAACAGAGGATTGTCCGTTCTGAGCATTAGCCTTCGTTATCGTAACGGTTGCATACAAGGCTTTATTATCTCCAACGGGCGAGCCGTTCGCTTTAAACTCCTGCTGGTATACTTTGACCGTAATACTATCCGGGCGTTTGCCGTCAATGTTGGCGAAGTCCTTCCAGATTTTACTGATGGTCAAATCAATCTTCTTTTTACAGGGGTCTGCGGTATCGGCAGGTTCGGTAGTTGTACTGTCGGGGTTTGCGTTTGTGGGGGTATCGAGCATCAATACCGCTTTCGCCGGGCTCTCATAAGCCGCAAGGTCTGCGGTCTTGGATGCTGTGGTATCCTCCATCTTTGCATCCTTCAAATCATCGTATGCGTTGATGATTTCCAGATGCTTTACATCATACCGGTTATAATTGGTGCCGGTAGAGGTATCCGATTTGGCTGTGCTGAATATTGTGGTTCTATCCGCTTTGACAACCCGGTTCAGCACTGTATCAAAGGCACGGTAGATGGAATAGTAGTTGTTGTTGCCCTCAATCGATTGGATAGTATTGAAGCTGTAAACCGACTTCAAATCATTCACGCCGGTAAAGGGTCCAACCAAGTTTTCTGTTCCGCGCACCACATCGCAGAGGGTCATGGTGCTGTTCTTGACCTGACCTTCATGGTTCAGGCCAATAAAGCCGCCGGAATAACCATCCTCATTTGTGCCATCTACATCATTTCCGGCACCGCCAGCAAATACATCGTATCCGGAAGAAATGCCTGTAACGCTGCAGCCGTCAATGTCTGTGCGGTTGCCCTTGATAAGGTTGATTTTTACATTGGAGATTTTGTCTTTATCTATGCCGCCTTTTTCCGTACAGGGCAGTTCAATGACCGAGTCACCGATGGTGATAATGGCAAGGTCGCTTTGACCGGGTCCCGCCTTCTGGTTGAGTGCAACGCCGATTTGCAAACCAAGCAAAGAAACGGCAAGCGTTTTGCCATCGGCCAAGAGTTTAACTGTAAGCACCCAGCCCAAATCAACATTCAGTACACCTAGGTTTTGCAATTTACCCACATATAGGATGCTCAGCAGCTTATTGACAATCTCAAAGACAGTGTTCAGCAGTTTGGACTGCAATTCAGCAGAAACCACATAGTTCATATCGGTCTTGCCGATAAAGCCGCCTGCGATTTTGCCGCTGGTGACCTGTTTAAGTGCCGTGGTGCTGCAGCCATTGATTTTGGCAAGGTCTGCATACCCGGCAAAGCCGCCCGCAATGGGCTGTTCACCGCCTTTGGCCTCGACCACCGTGCCAAGCCCAAAGCCGGTCACGGTGCAGTTTTCCACATGGGAGCCGAACAAATCGAGCACACCCGCGTTGGCGTCCAGCAGCTCTTTAAGAACGTTTACCTTGTCAATGTCAGCCACGCCGCTTTTTCCCAGATGCCCGACAAAGCCGCCTGTGTAGTTGAGTCCTTCCACGGTAGCGAGGTTGGAAACAGCACTGTTCTTTACGCTGCCGTCCATCATGCCGCCGCCAAAGCCGCCTGCGCAACCTGTAAAGCGCGTTTCTGTGAAATTGCCTTCTGGCTGGCTTTGGACCGTGTGTGCCTGTACTTTCAAGCCATCCTGTACACCGGTAACCGAAGAATCGAACACATAGGTTCGGAAAGCATCCAGCACAGAGATGTTGCCCAGCTTGATTAAGCCTTTCAGCAGCGTAGATTTGGTTTCCTTCGGGTCTTTACCGGATACCTGTGCCACACCGGCCACATCAGCCAAGCCGAAGAATCCGCCCGCATACAAGCCACCATCCACACTGCGCAGATTTTGTACCTGTATCTTTTTGGTGGTAGACTTTTCTTCTCCCACTGCACTGGCTTCCAGCGAACCCGCAAAACCGCCAGCATAGGCCGCATACTTTACTGCATCGCCTTCTTTGTAGCTGCCATCCACTACAAAGCCCCATTTACTGTCTGCGGCAGAGACCGTTGCAGCATGGATGGTCGTAGCGGTGGCTTTGAGGACGGTAACCAATTCGTCAGGGGTTTTGATGAGATGGTCCAGAATGCCTTGCAGCAAGCCGTTGGAGGCGTTGGTATTCACACTCGCCACGCTGCCTGCCGAGGCAAGACCTACATAACCGCCTACCGCAATGCGACCCGTAACACGGCGCAGGTTGGTAGCGTTGCAGGAAGCAACGGGCGCAGCATACTTGTTGGTAGAAGCCCACTGGTCAGTAGATAGCAGCTTCTCTTCACCGTTTAACTGAATCTGTGCGCCGTAGGCACTGCCTACATAGCCGCCCGAATAGCCGCAATGGTTTACCGGCAAGCCAGTAGCTTGTACCGTAAGACCTGACTGGTAGCCCTGCACTGAGGAATTGCGAACGGCAGGGACAAACAACTTTGCAATGTCCAGCAGTTTACCGGCATTAAGGTTCAATCCCAAAATGTTGACCGTGCCGAGTTTTACTGCGCCGCCGGTTTTCATTTGCCCGGCAAAGCCGCCTGCGCTGTGCATGGCACTGACCAGCTTGGCATCGTATGCCATACAGTTGGTTAAGGTGCCGCTGTTCATGCAGCCCACATAACCACCCGCATCGCCGCCGTAGAGCATGTTGTCAAACTTACTGCGTCCGGCAACAACATTGTAGCCGTAGATGTAATCGGCAAGTTTTGCATCCAGCTCAGCTTGCGAATATACTTTTCCGGTTTGCGCCAATTCGTATCCGTAGCCGCCGTGTACGCCGACATACTCGACCCAGTCGTTCCATGTTTGCACATCCAGACCAGCGAGAGGACCATATACTGCTGTGTTTGTCTGTACCGGGTAAATGACACCCAATGCGCCGAGAATGTTGTTGACGCTTATCAGACCACCTAGTACCTCTAAGCCACCGACTTTCGCAGTGTCTGCGGGCTCCATAAGACCTGTATAACCTCCAGCATACTCATGCCCGTAAACCGAACGGATGCGCTCGGCCTTGCACAAGCTCATAGGACCGTTGTAGAGTTTCTTAGCGTCTCCCTCTTCGTATTCTTTCTTCCAGATAGAAGTATCAAAGCCGTGGATGGTGCCGCCCATGTTATGACCTACGAAACCGCCAGCCATACCGCGCTGCACAGTTTCGTCCGATGCAGCATTGGCGCGTACTGCGCCGCCGCAGGGCACACAGTTGGTAGAACTGTTGCGGATGGACGGAACGAAGCTTTGTAAGACAGAGGCAAGCGCTGTATCAACATTGACCAGCTTATCCAGAATACTGGCGTTTTTCAAAAGCTTGGCAACATCGCCGGGCTGCATTTCACCCACATAACCGCCTGCGGCAATCTCACCGATTATGTACGAGAAGTTGACCGCTTGGCTGTCCTGAATGTGGCCGCCGTACATTCCGCCAGCGTAACCGCCAGCCATACCGACCTTGCCCTTGCCTTTGTCCAAATCCCCGGTTGCCAGAATGGCATATCCACCGGTTCCTCCAGTGACATCAGAGTGCTCAATGGTCGTCACGACCACAGAGAGGGCATCGAGAATACCGGTAACGGAAACTGCGCTACCAAGAACCTTCAGACCGCCGCCCACAGAGGCTGCACTGCCGATGTCCATATCACCTACATAACCGCCCGCATAGCGACCACCTGTGACTGCGTAGGCACTTTCATTGTTGAAGTAGGTAGGCGCGGATGTATCTTCCAGATTATCCGGAGCCTTGACGATGGTGTGTTTCAGCTTAGTGACATCGGAATACGAAATCTGTGCGCCGCTGGCATAGCCTACGAAGCCGCCTGCGCTGCCCACGGTAGTGTCCTCTGTCAACTTCTTTGCCGTGACGGTAAAGCCATCAGATTTGACACCTGCATACTGGATGTACGGCACATAGGCGTTTATCACGTTGAGAAGGTCACTCAGGTTGATATTCACACCTGTTAAATCGCCCAGTATGGAGATGCCCTTAGAGGCATCTGCCAAGGCACCTGAGTAAGCACGCCCGGCAAAACCGCCTGCATAGGACTGACCATTTACAGCGCCGAGATTATAGACAGCGTAGTAATCGCTTTCCCCACGGGCTTGGTTATTCACCGTTCCGCTCTGGAAGTCGGCTGTAAAGCCGCCTGCAACATCACCGGTCACGCTGCCGTTGGTCACATAAGAAACCGTGCAGTTTGTGTAACTGGGAATCAGGTAGGCGATAGCAGTAACCAGTCCGTTGACTTGCAGCAGCTGTTTCTTGACCTCTGCTTCGTCGCCGACATCTGCCAGACCGCCTGTTTTGGAGATTGCCACAAAGCCTGCCGCATAGCCGCCGTTATCAGCCGCTGTTACGGATTTCAGGTTGGTGACCTTCGCGTTTTCTATCTTGGTGCTGTTGCTGCGAGCGATAAAGCCTGCTGCAGAGTAATCGAGTACAGAGTTTTCATCCCGCGCTCCGGTTGCGGTGACAGTAAAGCCGTCCTTGATTCCGTTCACACTGGAGTTTGTGATGTTGACTTGCACATACTGGCCTATGGCGAGAAGCTTATTTAGCTTCAAAATGTAGTTCAAGCCAAGCAGGTTGACGGTCAAACCCTCATCTGCTCCGACCAGTTCGCCGGGGCCTGAGAATCCAATAAAGCCGCCTACAAAGTTTTCGCCGTTGACCGACCTCAGATTGTTGATGACAGCATCCTTGATAGTGCCGCCGATTGCATACCCCAATCCGCCGCCGACGCGCTCTTTGCCATCCACGGTGAAGCCGCTGCCGATACCGCTCAGTTTGATGTTATCAACGGTAAAAGGCAGGTAAGATGCAACACCCAGGGTCTTATTCAAAAGACCGGCCGCGCTTGCAGTAGCGAGAGAGCCAGCAATGCCGCCCGTGTAATTATCGCCGGATACGCTTTGCAGACCCGTGATACTTACAGATTGAGTTTGAACAGACTCCGTTGTATAAGTGTTTCGTTTCCAATAGGATATCTTTTGCAGATACTCTGCACTGGAAGGCGCAATGGATAAACCGTCACCCCATCCGGTAATACCACCTACATAGTTTGTCCCCATGACTGTCAGCGGTGCGTTGACGGTACAGCCCAAAATGTACGAGGGGTTGACACCCGCAAGGGACAGTAGAGAGGAAACTTCACCGGGATTACTACTGAGTAAGCCTTCTACAAGCTTAACAACACTGCCAAGCAAATCACTATCTGTCTTATCTGTCTTGCCCAGATTCGCTGCCCAACCCAGAGTTGCAATTCCCGCAAATCCGCCTGAGTATGTTCCGGTGGCGTGAATATCCATCGATTTACTGGAAACAGCCGAACAGTTTACCGCCGAGGAGTTTGCAAGGCCACCAGTAAAACCGCCCACATAACTTTCGCCGTTAACGCTCAAGCTATCAATGTTCAGCTGGCAGTTCAAGAGTAGACTTTCCGGCTTCATCTTAGGCAAGTTGTTCACAGCAACGCCAACATCGCTTAGGACACCTTTAATGGTACTATCTCGGCAAAGACCTACAAAGCCTCCCACAAAATCTTTACCAACAACATTGAAGGTGCTTTTTTTGATGGCGCAGTTCGAAATGATAGCGCCTACCTGCTTCCCGACAAAACCTCCCACAAAATCTTTGTCTTTCGATGTTGAGAGACTCAATTCCTCGATGTTGCAATTGTCAATCGTTGGGTTAATATAGGCAATCGGAATCAACTTGTCAAGTTTAATTACATTACCTAGTAGAATTGTAATCAGGTCACCTAGCCCTAAGCCGGGGATGACATTCAAGATTTTAGAAAGGATTTCTGCGGTTCCACCCAGCGCTTTGGATAATCCATCATATTGGGTCGTACCAACAACATATCCTACAAATCCACCAGTATTGTGATTAACATTTTTTACATTAGCATTAACGACTTCAATGTTAGAAAGTTCTACCTGACCTTCAACGCGACCAGCAATCGCACCGGTAGCAAGAGCCGTTGGGTCTTGCTTACGAGCCTTTTGTCAGTGTATCTTTCAAGCCCGCTTCAAGATTACCGAAGCTCAATATCCATAGTAGGGCATCAAGTAATCCGCCCAAAACCTGAGATAATCCCGTAACCAGTCCATTGATTAGAGACTGGTCATATTTAGTGGTCGTGGATTGGTTATCTACGCTAATTTTTTGTATTTTCAGGTTGGATACTTTTACCAGACCTTTGCTCAGCCCGATGTCGTTCTCGTTTACCTCGCTGGAAATTGTGGCGAAAAAACCTACACCCATTTGTTTGCCAACATCCAAATCCCCGGTTTGAACAACACTAACATTTGAAATCACCGGCTTTTCCTTAGCGGTTATTTCAGTGTCATTCCAAAGACGTGCGTCTGTAGCCGCATTAGCACCGAGCTTGGCACCAATCATCGTTCCCTGAAAAGTCAGCGGAGTCCAGTTTGCACTGCCAAGGTCAATATCTCGGAAGATGATGTAGTTGGCGTTTGGTGCGTAAGTTTGACCGGTAGCCTTATCAATGTCCAGAGTAGGGTCAATTTCGCCTGTTGTCTGGTTGACACCGCAAAGGCCAACAGTTTTATTGTGACTTCCTAGAGCTTTATCAGCCTTATCTGCGGTTCCAAGGGAATAATTCTTTTTTCCGTTGTGTTCGGTAGACAAATCAGCATCGCCGCCGTACAGCATAATGGGGTTACCGTTGCTATCGTTATCGACATTCCACGATTGGATAAGCAAACCCGACTTGTATGCCTGATAAGCAGCGCCACGCACAGGATAATATTCACCGTTTGATTGCTTTACGCCGATTTTTCGCAGCTGCTGTTCATTGCCAATCAGGATATAGGTTTTACCGCCGAGTTCCTTAATGACCTGTCCCGGAAAATCGCGTCCGTCCGCCTTGCCATCAATCGAGTACGGCTGTACAGAGGTATCCGAACTGAACTGCGTAGAAAGTACATAGCGGTGATTTAGGCTATATGTCAGATACGCATTATCCTCCCCATCGGGATAGATAAGTTGACCGCAGCCAAATGTCTCAGCTTGTGCATCCCCATCCATGACCGGCTCTGCGTCTGGGCTTTCCTCGTGCAGCACCGCCAATTGGTACGGGTTGTAAAGATAGATAGTGTCGCTTTGCGCATCGTACAGCGTTAGGTCATCGCTGGTTTCTGTCAGCGGTGTGATGCTGCCCGTGAAATCTTCTGGCAGCTGCCATTGCAGCATATCACCCGTCAGTTCGATGTCCTCCGCAATAGCGTATTGCGCGTCCGAAGCGTATGTGATGTCTGTACCGTCTTCGCCGGTAACTGTATTACCGCTTCCAATTTCTTTTAGCTGGTCGCAAGTGTAAATGAGAATCTTGCCGTCCTGAAACAGTGGTTTGTCACTGCTTTCCTCCGGCGTGACGATTTCCTCGTCAGAGGGAAGTCGCTCGTCATCCGGCAGGGGCTGTTCCTCATCTGGGGTAATTGGGTCGATGTCCGTGCCTGAATCCGGTGTATCTCCCAATGAAGAGTCCGTTGATTCAGAGGAGTCCGGCTCATCTGCTTTGCCTGAATTGCCCTCGGATGGAGCAGCGTCTACCGCGCCATCCGTATCAGCATCGTCCGATATATTCGTGTCATCCGAAGGAGTTTCCGGAATGTACCCTGCGTCACTGTCTGCAGGTACACTCTCGTCCACGCTTTCGGAAGTCATCACACTGCTCCCCAGTGGGGTGGTGTCATTTGCAGCATAGGCTACCGGTGCTGTACTCTGGAACAGCATAAGCGCTGCCATTGCCGCAGACACACATCTCAGAAAAGAGTAATGTTGCATAAGATAGTATTTCGCACTCCTTGCCAAATAGGCGTTTCGTTGTTTGTACGATTCAGATTTTAAATTTTGTTATCTAACTGCATTTGATAAGCATATAAAAATAGCCGTCACGGTAAACTAGGACGGAATTGTAGGCATATGTGTAGGCAACAAATTCACCTATACTATATTATTTCAGTGGGATTATAGCACCCCCCCCCCACGGATTCAAGACGTTTTCTTAAAATCTACAAATTTAACTATTTTTTTTACGGGATAACTGAAATTTTTGTTAATGTATCAAATTGACATTATTCAGTGTATCTATGTCCTTCGGAGGTCGTCATTGAAGGTGTCGCAAGTATATCCATGCACATTTGTTTTTAGAAATTCGTTTTTTGAGCTTTCAGCGTACTCTTTCCATTTGAAAGGATATAAATGCCTTGGTTCAGGTCGCCGATGCTGACGGAAGTAGCATGGTTGGCCTGTTTCAACATGCGGCCTTGCAGATCGTAGACAGTGATGTCGTTCGGTTCTGCAAAGTAGAACGTATTGCCTACACGTTGGGCGGACAAAGCCTTCACACCGTTGATACCGTCACCTCCGCTAACAGTGTATGCGGCAAGGGTTGTAGAGAAATCTGTGATGTTGGCAGAGAGAAGTGCTTTGGTTGTGCCTTTCGTGGCTGCTCCGGTTACCAACAGGGGGGCATCATGGCTTGTGGCCGTACCGTTTGAGCAAGTGTAAGCCAATGATTTGGTAAAGGTCTTCTCGTTTTCGTCTTGAAGGACATAGCCATACAAGGAAACCTCCCCGTTGTTTACTGCCATGCTTGTGAAGTTCTCGTTGAAATGTTGGGTGTCTCCGTTACCTTCGTCAAGGCCGCTTTGGGCTGTCCATTGTGCTTCCAATGAGTTCTTGTCCAATGCCGTAACAAACAGGTCGCATCCGCCTACATGGGTGAGCTTGTTGTCGAAAGGCATCATCTGGTGGAACGTTCCGCCAATGTAGAGGGTATTGCCTTCTATTTGCATTTTACCGATGCTGTTATAAGACGCTCCATTGTCGTGGGAGTCTGCATGGAATATCTTTGTTGTGGCCTTTCCGTCTTGGATGGCAGTTGTGACGAAAGCATGCTCCACCATTCCATTAGTGTTATCGAATGCCAAAGTAATGTCCTCACTGCCATTCTGGTAAGTGAATGTAAGTGTACCTTTGGCGGCAAAACACAAATATATGGAATTACCCTCTGTAGTGAAGTTGATACCTTCTACTCCCATTTGATCACCTCCCAATTGGGTTTTAACACCGATTTGCGCTACGGACTCTGCATTGTCTAATGCAGATACATCCAATGAGAATATTCCAGCACTGATGAGATCATCGTACATGAAATCAAATATATTCATGTATATGCCCTTCCATTGTACATTGCCTATGGTTACGTCGCCGGTATGCATGGCTGAAGCGTACAACTTTCCGTTGCTTACTTCTATGTGGTTGATTTTTATATATGGAAATCCTGCTTGGGGGAAGTAAAGCCCGCTGGAAGCTATTTCTGCATTGGCTTCCGACCAAATGACTTTTGTAGCTTTCAATGCACCTTCGGCACTGTATGCCGCAATGAAACTGGACACCTGGTTTGCCACTTCTCCGGCCTTGCCGTTGATGGTTTGCGTCTTGCCATCCGTGCTTCCCACTTCTACGGCATCGGCCAATGTGCCGGCCACGTAGACGTTATTTTGTTCATCGGTGGTAATG
>ERZ773252.1945-NODE-1945-length-18790-cov-2.857272_pt1 | contig 18790 bp, 16 predicted proteins | sample MGYA00580517_ERZ773252 | MGnify/ENA primary metagenome ERZ773252 (study PRJEB29015, sample SAMEA2737766) | human gut metagenome | biome: human gut; feature: human-associated habitat; material: faeces | place: China | collected 2012 ...
AAATCATGCAGATAAGCAATGTTCCCGATAATACGATTGTAATCTGCGATATTTATGTAATCATCGGCTGACCAATCGGTTTTTGGTTCTTGCCACATACTCTTTCCTCCTAGTTCTTAATCCACCGCCAAGCAGTCCAGATTTGAATGTAATCTGCGATTGTTCTACGATTGTTTTTAAATCTGGATCGTATTTATTTTCTTGCCCGATAACATCACCACAATCAATAGCCGGTTCACCACGGTAATCAAGTTCATATTCAATGCCGGATGCAAAATAATCAGCAAGCCATTTAGCAACCTCTTGGCAGTGATCATCAAAAGATATTAGCGGATTCTTCCACTCTTTTTCTGTTCCACGGTTATGAACTGGTTGACTGTAATAAGACGTAGCCACATTGTACTTATATCCTGTTATGGCCACCTCTATATTTTCCCCTGTTTTTACACCAGAAAAAGCAACTTCAACATAATAAGCACCGGACGATACTATCTTTGCGCTCTGTCCACTTTTCGCATTGCTTATAGCTACGGAATATCCATAACACGGGTCATTCAGATAATATATCTGGTTCTCGCCGGAATAAGTGATAGTCTCAGATGTCAAATCTTCCTTTGTCGCAGATTTTGAATATAGTGATCGTGAAACCTTTACATTCTTGATTTTTTCAAGCTGAGTTCCGACAGGGGTAGAATATAGATCATCGTATTCCAACGAATAACTTGTTTCAGCACCGAGCGATAAATAATCAATATGAATTCTGCTATTTGGTTCGGTTTCAGGGAATTCAATTTCCAAACGATCATATTCCGGAAAATCATAGTTAATTTCTGTAGCCTGTTCGATTCCGGATGTGATAGTTAATGTATTGTTTAACACATCATCCGCATATGTACGGATTACTATTTTCTTTGGAAGATTCCCAGAGAAATTAATCATAATCCCATATGCTTTGTATTTTGCTTCTAGTGTCCTTGTAAGCATAGGATTTGCATCGAACTTCCCGTTTTCATCTGATATTGAAGCACTTATATATCCGGTGTCTTGATGATGATCGGTTGGCACGAATAGTTTTCCCCCGTCCGCTTTCCAGAAGTTCTGTTCGTAGGTAGCATACTGTTCTTTCGAATCCAAAGTATCAATCATAGTCGTATTGGAATAATACGTTTCTCCGTTTGATGTCGTATCGTATGTTGGCTTGAATGCTGCACGAATCCTTATCTTTCCATTTCTGTCATAATCCATAATGCAGCGACCGGCATTTGCTATAATCTGCAATGCTTCTTTGTGTGTCACATTCGGTAGTGGGTTATGAACATATACCTTTTTCATGTATGAATCAATATAATATTCGTCTTCGTTTAATCCGGCATCTGCGAGAACTAATACGGCCAAATCGTACAGGGATATGCCATCCTCATAGTAGATACCTTTATAATATTTTTCATCCAAATATTTCAAGATGTCTACAGCTGTAATGGTAGCGGATGAATCATCAGCACTCCATTCTGATACATACAGCGAATGCATTTTTATCCATTCAATATTCCCATCGTCCAGCATATATCCCATCATGACATTAACTTTTTGACCACTTTCCAAGAAATTAATATCAGATGATGGATTGTCTACGTTGAATAATTGGTTGTCATTGCACAGCGTTACCTTAAATTCGGATTCCGGCAAATCTTCGTTGATTGCTGATAGAGTTGTATTACTGCTCGCTTCGGATATCCATTCATCGTCATATTCCAAGCCGAGTCCAAATATAATGTAATCAATTCGCACTCTCGCATTCGGTACATTCATTTCCGTAATAACTAATTCGATTGATTCCGTATTCTCAAACACATCATCGGACTTGAAAAGCTCTTCTGTATTCTCATATTCAAAAGACGTAGCATTATCAGTAACGATCGTAAATTTTGTAGGATAATTTCTACCAAATTTAATAGTCAGTCCTTTGATGTCGGATTTTCCGCAACCGAATACAAACTTCACATGAAAACTTTCTTCAAACAAATTCAGAGAAGTAATCCCGTCTTTTCGATAATCTGATTTCTTCTCTGGTAAGAAAAAGCTAATGCCATTTGCTTTCCAGAAATTGCTCTCATAAGTTGCGTACCGTCTTACAGTGTGCTGATTGAATATGGATTCTGCATCTGAGAAGTCATTATATTTATTGGTGTCAGAAAGTCCCGCTGTCTGCTGAGCCTCCTGATTAATCAACCCAAGCTGAATTTTCATGTAAGACTGATTGCGGACTGGTCGTTTCATGGATTCTTTATATTCTCGTGATGTCTGATACATTAACTACCACCCCGCATCAATAATGTTGACTTTGCAATTTATGTACGCCACTGGTCTTCCAGTTTTGTCATATTTGAATACGTCTGCTGTTCTATCTCCCGGATACATGGTTAAGGTAATCCAGTTATTTTCGACCATATCCCAAAATCTTACAGTCACAAAATATTTTTTGAATTCTTTTAGCATACTTGACCATGTTTCCGCATCCAGATATGGCCATTCCAAGTTGTCAATCTTATAGTTGTCTCTGCCGATTTTCTGACCGACGATTTTGTTATTGGCATTTCTGGCAGCATTTACCGCCGTTGTCACTACCATATTTGGGTAGCGTTTCGGTGCCGGAAACGGCTTGCCATTTACCATTATGAAATTAGATATATGCCTTGCTGCCATTTCCTACACCTCCTACGTTGAAAAAGAAAAGCCCGTATTCCTACGCGCTTTTGATATCTGCTTATCCATTCTTTTTCCATCCATATTTACGCTTGTTTCTTTCTTAAGAAGTAACTCTTGGTATTCAATGATTGTTCTTAAGAGTGAATTGGTTTCATCATTCGCTCTTGAAACTCCATTGCTTACTGAATCAACAATCTGTTGGTTGTTAACTACTGCTGAACGGTTTCCAATCTTTCCAACAAGTTCAGGACCGCTCTCTCTTGCATAGAACATTTCTCCGACTTTCGGGAAACCGCCGTTTGCATATCCATGACCCTTCCATCCTCTTTCGAGACTGCCATATCGAGCCAGCGTATATCTGATAGCTGCTAAGATATTTGACATTGGATCATAGATGTTTTTGTCGAACCCTTTCATAGCGTAAGCACGGAATGTAGGGTCAATAACTTGCATTAAGCCTTTGGACGGAATACCCATCTTTGCATTAATGTCCCAGTTGTTAATTGCATTCGGGTTACCGCCGGATTCTGACTTCATCTGCATAAGCAAGCGATTCAAATTCGCTTCTGTAAACTGGTTTGTCAATTCCAGTGCTTTCTTTGCAGTAGCACGCCACTGCTCCACACCGGCAGATGGTTTGTAATTAACACCACTTCCACTGCCACCAAAGCCTTTTAGCTTGTCTTTTATGAACTTCGTAGCAATTCCTACAGTACCTCTAACCGCATTTTTTGCCATTGACAATCCCGGTTCCAGATAGCTTGAAAAGTCTGTGAACTTATCAATTGCCATTTGCACCAACTTCTTAGGATTACTGATATAATCAGCAATATTTCCTGTAAAGTCTTTGAATTTCGCCCATGCACCACCAAAGAAATCTCCGATTCCCTTTTTGAAATGTGGCATATTCATTAATGAAGCGGTCTGGTCTGCCGGAAGAACTTTCGTACCTTTTGGCATTGGTAACATGACATTACGTCCCTTTGGAATAATCGTCTTTCCGTTCGGGAATTGTACCATTTCACGATAGGTGCTACCGGCTTGATCGTTCACGATACCTACAGTATCATGTGATACACCATTTGTACCGTTAGCATACTTGTCCAGCTGTGCAACATTGAAGTGGTTCTTTCCGCCACCAAGCTTTTCATACACCCAGTTCACACCGTTGAGGATTGCTTTCATTGCACCTATGATAGGTTTTTTGATTTCCTTTCCAATGCCCTTGAAGAAATTTCCAATCTTTCCGAATGAATCTGTTACGCCTTTGTAAGCAGTCTGGAATGTACTCTTAAACCATCCAGATACAGATTTCATGTTGTTCTGAATATCAGATTTACGTCCACCGAACCATTTGCCAACATTAGAAAATGCTGAGTTCACATATCCTCTTGCGCTCTGATATTTAGTGCTGAACCAGGTTGACACGCTTGACTGCGCATTCTGAATGTCAACTTTTCTTCTGCTAAACCATGTACCAATGTCAGAGAATTTATCAGTTACGGCTTTTCTTGCTGAGCCGAACTTATCACCAAACCATTCCCCTACATCGGAGAATTTGTCAACAATCTGGTCTTTTAATTCTCCAAAGAATTTAAGTACTTTTGCGAGATTAGAAACAACTCCATTATATAGTCCGGCCATAATATAGCCACCCTGTTCAGCCATTACGGTTGATGGAGAATGAATGCCGAATGCTTCTTTAAATCCGTCAATAAAAGGTTCGAATATATTGTTTTTTATCCATGTTCCAATCCCTATTATTGCATCCGCTATCCCCTTGAAGATTCCAGCAACGATATTCCCTCCGCACTCTTCAATCTTGCCTTGGAAATATTTTTTAGCCGCTTCTACAGCATTTACTATGGTTCCACCAATTAGCGATCCGATATCGAATAATGCTTTTACAGCAGCGCCAATTAATTCACCAACGCTTATAAACCATCCGTTCCAATCGAAATTAATCAAAAAGTCTGAAATACCCGTTGCAATATCGGTTATAAGCTTTTTCCAATCTGTACCTTCTAATGCTCCAGAAACTAAATCAAATAAAATCTTAGGAAGTGTAAACAAAACCTCGAGAGACTTTGTAATGATTCCTTTCCAATCAATATTAGAAATAAATTGTCCGAAAGATGATCCTAATTGATTCCAGTCCGTGTTCTGCATAAATGCTAATAATGCATCAAGAAGTCCTTTTGCGAGGTCGCCAAGCCTTGCTCCATTACCAGACCAATCGAAATCGGAAATAAATTGATTTACACTATCTGATAAGCTCTTGCCAAAATTACTCCAATCAAAAGTCCTGGCTGCTTCGCCTATTGTTGCGAAAATAGCGTTCCATTTTTGTGCTATAAAATGTCCTATTCCAGTCCAGTTAACTGTGTTCACGGCACCATTTGCGCCATCACCAATAAATTTTCCAACTTCATCCCATTTTGTGTTATCTAAAAACGAATTTGCCAAATCCAGTCCGGTATTGAAAGCTTCGCCGATAGTATTTCCAATCGATTCCCCAAGTCCATCAACTTCAACGAATCCGTTTATGAATGTTCCAAAAGATTTTCCGATTTTTTTAGCAGTTTCTTGTATGTGGTTCCAATCAATTCCATCCAAAGAGTTTTTTAATTTTGTTCCAACAATTGATCCGATTTCTGTAAAGTCAGCCTTTTCCCATGCATCTTTTACTTTTTTTGCAAAATCAGACACATTTTTATCAATGGATGATGTTTCGAACATCTCCGATGGAGACGGTCCCGTATACTTATCCGATCCGGAATCTTGATTTGTAGAATCACTACTTGGTTGGATAACGTGTAATTCATCTATTCCAAGAGTATAATTGGTTAAATCTTTGGCATCCTTTTTTGCTTTTTTTAGCTTATCTCCTGTTTTTGAAGCACTATTCCCTGTTGATTCTAAGCTTTTTCCATAATCAAACCATGCTTTTTTAGCTTGTACGACTCTTGACTTTCCCGTCAATGAGCCCATGAACTGCCCAACTGCATTTAAAGCACCGGCAAGCATATCAAGAAATTTCGATATATACGGTGCAACTACATTGACGATTGGTGCAAATGCTGCCGCCCATGCATTTTTCAGATATAGCAAAGAAGTAACCATACCAGATATGCTCTTGTTGTATGCAGAGCTATACTGCACCAGATTATCAGAACCGGCTTTAATTGCTTCTTTTATTTGGATGATCGCTCCGAAAACAGTGGAAAATAAAATGGAAGAGCCAATCATTTTTTTCCACGACATTCCTTTATTGGAATCTTTTTGCAATAATCCGAGCTTGTCCTTTGCCTTAGAAATCACAGATCCTAATACTTTAAAAGCATTTACAGACGCTTTAGCAATCTGCGGAAGTTTCGAAAGCCCCTTGATCGACAATTTCCCGGCATTTTTAATAAGTGCTTTTAACGCAGTTCCGGCTATCTGCAACTTCGAGATTTCTTCTTTTGCTATAATGCTTTTTGCTTTTTCTCTCATTGAACGGTTGTATTCTTTCCGCCGTTCTGTTACTACAGTAAGTTTCTGCGCTACTGCATCATATTCTTCGTCACCCTCACCAAGTCCTTGCCCTTTTAAACCTTCAAGTTCCTTTTTTAAGGCTTTTATTTGATCTGAAAAATTATTTGCCGCAGCATTTGCCTTTCCAAAAGAGTCAACGTATTCTTGAATGGCTTCTGTGTCGTAATCTCCATTTTCTTTCATAGGTGGAATATTATTGAATTCCCCCATTTGAGTTGAAGTTCCCGTTTCTGGCAACTTTAACATTTCCATGAAATTTTTTGTATAATTTCCGAATCCACCCTTTGTAAGACCGCTCTTTATTTCGCCAACTTTATTTTTCAAATAATCAAATTTACTAGAAATTTTTGATATATTCCCACCTTTATCTATGTTAGATATTTCATTAGAAACATCTTCAATAGAATCGGAAACTTTCTCTGCATTTTCACCGAGAGATTCCATACTAAGTTTTTCTTGATTTAATTCGCTGACAACATTCCCATCTCTTTCAATCGTAAACGATGGTTGCTCTACTGATAACCCATCAATTGCTTTTTTATATACATTCGCTTCATTGGTAGCTTTTTGGATATCGTAAATTATGCTTTCAAAAGTCTTCCCTAGGTGATCAGTTCCTTCAATTGCAATTTTTTTGTTTAATCTATCCTTTAATCTCGCTGCAGTAGCTTCTGAGTTTTTCAATCCTTTTTCAAGCTCCGATACATCCATACCGGAAACATCAAGATTCAATCCCGCATTGCTGTATTTTTTATAGATAGAATCCAATGATTTTTCTGTGTATTTCAAGTCTGAACGATTCGTCCGAACTTTGATTTCTTTTTTGTCTAAGTCGTTCTTCTTTTTAATTGCATTGTCAATAGCACTTGTGAATTTGTCAAACCCACTTAAATCAAACTCTCCAATTTCTCCGATGCCGGATGCAAGAGCAACAACTTTTTCAAGACTATCTGCGATTCGGTTTAATCTTCTTTCCATTCCTGAAAGTGATCTGTTTGCTCGATTTGATTCTGTTTCAATGGCTATCTCAAGTCTGTCAATTTCATCTGGCATTATTGCTCTCACCTACCTTTGGATTCATTTGCCACCTTTGCCCATTCTGAAAAATTTGCTGCCGCAATTTGCGTGTTTTCCGAAATAATTTCTTCGATATCATCGTCTGTAAGTTCGAATTGGTCAGCATTAAAAAACACATTCTTTTCTGGATATGTTTCATCATTACTAAGTAAGCAGCTAATTGCTTTTGAAATATAAGCACCAGTCATCCATGCAGATACATCTGTCAACTCGGTTTCCCGTGCCTCTTCCAACTCTTTTTGGTGTTTATAAATTAAAAGAGTTTTGGGCGTCATATCCCAAAACTCTCTATAACTTATTCCGCATCTTGCCGCTATTGGCAACCAGTAATCATACGTAAATTGTGTAAAACTGATAGGAATAATTACTCTTCCGGCGAAGTTTCTTTTTCTGCCTTTGTTTTCTTCTCCTGAGCTACTCCCAGCATCTTCTGGAAAAAATCCGATTCAGAAATTGCCTTTCCGAATGCATCTGTAATATCAATGATGTTTCCACCGCCGAGGATATGCTGCGTCACAAGATTTTCCGCTTCATCACGATCGCAGTCAACTACAGCACATACAAACCCCATAGCGATAAGTGTTAACTGTTTTTTTCTAAAAGCTTCAATAATAGAAAATCCCTGTTCTTCCATTTTTGTGTATTCTTTAAATGTCATTTCCTTTACGTTGTATGTCTTACCATTAATTTTTACTTTTACCATTTTATTAATCTCCTTTTTTCAAGAAAAAAGAGCCATGTGAATTTCACATAGCCCTAATTTTCTATTTCTGTTTTTTATTTTACAGTTATTGATATACAATTGTTTGACAATTCAACAAAGCATTGCTGTGTATGCAACTTTTCAGATAAGAAAGTTTCTTGAGAAACCAAATACTTTGCTTGCTCACTTGTATCACATTTATAGATTAATTCTACATCGCCGTTCTCTTTAAAACGCGATTCAATCAATGCTACATTAACATGCATATTATTTTGAAATAAAGATGAATATATTTCTGCGGTTTCTTTTAATATTTCTTTTCCTTCAATGTCAACATTTTTTTCTCGTGTCTGATTCGTATCATTTATGTACTTAGATAAAAAATTTCTATCCCATAAAATGATTCCTGTTTTATCAGCTAATTCTTTTGCCGATTTGGTGAAATAACTATTCGTCATTACAATTCCAACCGGGCAACCATAATACTGCATACCGGCTATCACTTCTTGGACAGCCTTGTTTCCAACACTATTTGAATACCTTTTGCATTGGATGGCATAACGAGCTCCATCTTTAAAAGCAATGATATCAACTCCTTGGTCTCCACTTGCTTTAGTCATGTTAACGTTTTCAAAACCATTATCTTGAAGAACTTTAGCGCAAAAACTTTCGAACTCTTCCCCACTCATAATATCTATATCAATATTCTTACCTTTTTTCTTTTTTACTAGTAACAAATTGAATATAAACACTATCGCAAGGATAATAAATATGATGGGCGCTACAACCGCAAACGCAGAAAAAGCAATTGCTATAACTCCAATTAAGATTGCCATATACAAAGCTATTTTTACTATTCCCTTTGTAATCGCTCCGGTGGATTTAAAAATTAATTTAATCGGTATATACCACCATCCAATAAAAATCCAATAAAACAAGCGCATATCTTTATCCCTCCTCCCATTATGCATTTATTATATCAAACGCTAATGGAAGAAGGAAGCTATCGTTAATAATTCTTCAAGAAGTTTTTCCATCCTCCGAGTCCAAGATGTAATCTCCATCTACGTTAAGTAACTCACTACGCTCCGGGAAACGCTGTCGCTGCATCACTGTCTTTGATTTCTGAATCACGTACTATAGTCATAGTCATTTCTCTTGCTGCATTTGCTTCTGCACCATTAACTGTCACTGATAAAACACCGGACCATGAAAACTGCCCGTCTGCTCCGTCTGCTCCAAAATCCAGCTGAAAAATCTGCTGTTTGCCAGCCACTTTTTTTACTGCTGCATAATTTTCCTTTGTGTAGTTCGCTTTGAACTGCATGTCGTCAGCAGATCTTACTCCCGGTACAGATGTTTCGTCCGTGTCTTCAAGATCGGTCACGGAAATTTTTTCCGGTGTCCCTCCGAGGTCTGGATACGATTTTATTTTACAAATTTTTGCTACTGCAGAACCTTTATCGCCGGCCTTAAGAACAGTATTAATAGTACTAAGTGCCTTTGCTGCGTTAGACATAATATACCTACCTTTCTACCGCTTAACTAATGCGGTCAGCGAATGCCTCCTAATGGCATCCGGTAAAATTACATATTAAAACAGGGAGCTTTGCGCTCCCTTAGTTTCAAATTTCTCTATTTCATCTACCGCTGAGACAAGTCTTGTAAACCTTGCCACTGTACGATAGATACTTGTGTCTGATGCATTTGTGACAGGCTTCGGACCGTATGTACGGCGATATCCCATCATTCGCATTGCATCACAACATTTATTTATGATATTCCTTGTTTCCGTGTTGCTTTTATTGGAATAACACTGAATCTCAATTACAGAAGTTACGGCGTTTTCGTTATTCTCCAAATCCATACATGCATCTGGATTATCAATTTGGACAACCGACACTGCGGGGAATTCTGGCGGTGCTTTACTGGAATAATTAGATACATTCTTACAAGTTTCTGCCACATATGTTTTTATGTTAGTCAAAACTCTATTTTCAGCAGATATCATGAAATATTCCCCCTCTCTCGCAAATCGCCAGGATAAAAAACAGTTTCAAAATCTCTGTATCCACGCTTATATCTATTACAGGCTAAATAATGAGGGATTCCGATTTCATTGCACCATTCCATCATGCACTTATTTTCTCCATCGTGTTCAAACATGATATTTTGCCTTGTGTTTCGCATTTGCTCTTTTCTAGTAGACCATCTGCAATTATCTGGATAGTATCCTTTGCTGTTATCAATTCTATCTATGGAAAGTGTGTCTGAATAACCATTTTGAATAGCCCATCCAACAAACTTCTCCACACTCTCAGCCCAATCATTGCAAATGGTAATGTTTCTTCCACCGTAATTACTGTAAGCCGGATCGTTTTCATCTAAACATCTGCGACGCATTCCTTGCAAAATATTATTGAGTCTCGAATAGCTTTTTGCTGGCAAACCAAATTTATTGCGGACAATACAACCACAAGATTTCTGATGCCCTTTCATTACACTGTATAAAGAGATTTTTACGTTTTTTCTACCACAGTCACAGTCGAATAAGCCAATTCTTTTTCCTTTTTCAGAAAAAATTTCTCCAGTGAATGTAAGCATCTCATATTTTTCATCTTTTACAGGTTCGGGATATGTTTTTCGTAAGCAACCGCAACTTTTGATTGTTCCGCCTCTCAAGCATGCGCTATTTACAACTTTTTCGTTTCCACAGTCGCATTTGCACAACCAAAAAGTTTGACCTTTTCGACTTTTCGCCTTGCTAATAGCAACAAGCCTTCCAAATCTTTCCCCGGTCAAATCAATCACTTCCAAACACCTCCCTTGCTATATCGGCTATAGTATTCATGCTTCGCAATTCAGAAGCAGTATTGTACATGAATGGTCTTGAAGGCATACCTTTTGTCCAATGCCATGCCCCATCCTTGAAATAGTGCCATCCTTTTTCACCGTGTTTGTTTGTATCATATTTCCATCCAACAATCGAAGTATCTGGATGAGAATTTTCGGATCCAACAATACCAGTACCAAATTCAACGAATTTCGCCCACGGGCACGCCGTATAAATGTAATACGATGCGCCGTTAGATACAATGTCGCCCGGTTCAAAATCCATGCTATTAAGCAGTTCGCCGGTATAGATTGCTTCTTCGCTTAAGATATTTGCTTTTGCAATAGCAACGCCTTCCTCAGCAAGACGCCGTGTGAATTCCTCACATTTTTCTTGCAAATCCATTCGATAATCATGTATCTGATCTGCCAACTCACGAAATTCTCTAGCGGATAATCCCACTTTATACCTAGGCATTTTTCTTCCTCGCTTTCAAGGCAACTACCAATTCGTTTAATCCATCTGCTATACCGGCTACAGTATAGTCGGCTGATTCTTTATCGACCGTACCATCTGCATTCAGAGCCGGCTCAGACTTCCAAATAAGAGACTCTTCTGTAATAGGAAGTTTCTGAACTGTTGATAACGTTCTGGTGTAGTCCAAATTCGTTCCAAATACATCGGCATAGGCATTTCCTTTGCTTGCCGATAAAGTAGCGAAAAAAGAAACAGGAGAACCATAACCGCTGTCATAATCTCCCGTTTCATCACCATTCTCATCCAGAATCGGATTTCCTTTTCCGTAATTCGAATACCATAATTTTGTTTCGTTTTTCTTTAAGTTTCTCAATGTGCTATCCCTCCACCATCATTGCACATATTTCCCTGCGACCATTCCGGCAAAATCACCACTTTGGTCACGCACAATCTTCTTACAACTTTACCCTGTTGCCGGGAGATAATTGGATCACCGCCTTACTGAGCCGATAACACTGTTGCAAAAGGAATTACCTGGCTCAAGATATCATCTCTGCTTACGAAAGTTCTTGAAATACCACTATCGGAATAGCTCGAATGGCCCTCCGCTCCAATGGTATTCCAATCATATAAAGCGAGACGCTTAATTATTGATTTCATTTTTTTCAGATCCTTTTCTTTGAATTCATCTGTGTGATGACCTTGATAATTTCTTACACATTCAACATCATCCACAGCATTTCTCACCTTAACCAACAGAAGAGCTTGATCGTTTTCTCCTGTCAGCTCTGAATTCAATTCAGTTTTTAAATCGGAAAATATACTATCTATAAGCTCTTCCATTGATCATTTACTCCTTAACCTTCGGCTTTTGCAGTTACCGTTGTACTTCCGGCCTTTAAAACCTCATAATTCTTGTCGCATTCAGCAACGATGATATGTTTTTCACTCTCTGCTACGATATCTGACTTACCGTCCCAAGACTTCCAAACACGAACATTCTGTCCGGCTTCAACTGTAGTCTCTTCATCGGAAACTTTATATTTATAAGAATTTCCGGAAGTGAGTGCAGGTGTTACAGTCAGTTTTGTTGCTCCCACAGCTGTTCCAGCTGCTGACTGTACTGTGAGCGTTTCGAGCTCAGCCGGTGTGCTGGCGCTTACCTGTACATAGCGTCTTGCCATATCTTCATCGTGTGGTGTTCTCATGCTCAGATTAGTAATCTTTGCTGAATACCATTCTGGGCCGTGATCAAGACCAATCTGTCCGAAGATCTGTTTCTTTGTTCCCGCACCGACTTTTGCAAGTTCTTCAAGGAAGAAGTTTCCTTTTTTCGGTACAATCTGTTCAACCGGTGCCATGATAGATGGGTCAAACAATGCAACTGTTCCCGTTGGAAGATATTTCAGAGTCTTAAGATATACAGTTCCAAGCGGTGTAAGTACCTGATCTACTGCAATACCATTGATATTTCTTCCAGCACTCACGATTGTCAATCCGTTAGCTGCTGCATCCGCGTTAAGCTGTAATCTTCCGGTAGAATCAAGCCCTACTACAAGATTTGTTGTATCTCCGTTAGAATCATCAATGCACTTCATAGCTTCGCACAGTAGCATAAACGAAAGCATCTTTCCATCTGCATCAACAATGTTTGATTCAATTGCAGTAAGAAGTCCTCTTGATTTATTCGGAACATTATCGCCTGTCGACTTCTGATACACTCCGTTAAGGAATGTATACTCAATGTCCTGTCCGATTTTAGCCATCTTAGCAGCAACCTGGAAGTCTTCTTCACTAATTGGGTTAGCCTGCTGCCCCGCAACATTGATTCCTGAAAGAGTTCCCATGTTAGACATCTTTCCATAAGAAATTCCAACGCTTTCCTGGAAAATCTGAGTAACATTTGTCTTCTGTTCTCTCTTCACAACGGATGCATCCGGTGCTGTTAATGATTCAGCTTCGGAAATTTCTGGCTGAGATCCTTCTGCTGTCTCGTATTCCTGTCCTGTTACGAATTCTGTATGATTTGTAGTTTTTCTGTGCGCACCAATCATTGTTGAAAAAGGTGTTTTTGTGTTGCCCTTGTTGAAGAGCATTCCACTATAATTAGGAGTGTTCCCACTCATTGCAAGTACGTCTGCCATTTCTTATCTCTCCTTTATTTTGCGTTAGCTTCAGCTTGTTGACGAATGAGAGATGCTACCATGACCATATCTCCTCTTCCCTGAGCTTCTGCAATTTGTTTACTGTAATCTACTGTTTTCTGGTTGCCTGACGGAGGTGCTGGCATATCTTTCATGATTTCTGCTTTAATATTTTTTCGCACTTCATCATCATGCTTCTGCTGGATTTTGAATACTGTATCCATATCTCCATCGTAAAGAGCTTCGGCAATGTCGAATGCGTCCTTAGGATCGTATTTCTGAGCAAGATACTGTTTCTCGTACTTCGAAACTTTGTTTTCACGGCGAAGGTTCTTTAACTCCTCTTCTGCCTGAGCTTTCTGCTCAGCTTCTTCAATAGCCTTTCGCTCCTGTTCGGAACTTGCTGCCTTCCATCTTTTTTTGTAATCAGCTGCTTCGGAATTTGCTTTGTCCAGAAGTGTTTTCGGGACAAATCCATCAAACTGACTTTTATCTACCAAGTCTCTTTCAGCTAAAGCGCTATTGATATCATCAAAAGTCATGTCTTCTTTATAAGCGTCACCGAGCAAATCTTTTAAGTCTGCCATTTTCTTTACCTCCTGCGTTTTATACGAGTTCCCTCTCGATTAAATTTCTTAATGTTCCGTTTTTAAGACTTGTCTTGTCTCTTGCGTTTTTGAATAGCTTCCCTGCTATGCATATAAAAAGCACCCCACCATAAGGTGAGATGCTAATTTATCAATCTGAAACTGATACTTGAGACGGCTGATCTGTTATATCTGGCTGTCTCTTTTTGTACGGATCATCATTTGGTTCATCCGTTTTTTCTGTCGGAGTATCGCTCGGGAATAACACTTTGTCGATTCTTTCTGCAGAATCAAGTGCTACCTGTTGCGGATCCGTAAATAATCCGACTGTTTCAATTGCCCTTAACGGGTCAATTCCAATATGAATTAATGTTGCAAGCGAATTACATTTCGTAGCCAAGTCGTATGTACGTGACCTAGAAAACTTAATATCTAAATCTGCCAAACTGAGTTCGGAAATATCATCATCAACTTCATCACTGTTTTTGATAATGCTCAAAATAACAGCCGTTTCTCTTCTTTCAGATGCTGTCCAGATCTGCTCCTTAGCTTTTGCATCCGTTTCTGCTGCCATCCAACCAGTTGACATATTCGTGGCACTTCCTGTACTACCACCAGACAATTCCGAACGACTTGGAACACTGCATATATCAAGAATTTGCTGTTTGATGTAATCAACTAATAACTGATTACCGGATTGGTCAAGCGCGCACTCTAAATATTTCAATGTTGCCGTTCTTCCGGTCGGTGATTTAGTAACAATCATTCCATCCTGACGCATCTGTTTGTACTGCTCATCGTCAATTTCAATGTTGTCACCCCATAACAAATTTTGAACATGTTGCGCAATGTCATTTACTCTATCCGAATCTGTAGTATTCAGTGCATCCATCAATGGGATTGCCTTTTCAAAGCATCCCATACGGTCAAAATCATTGATATATTCTATAATCGGGACTTGCCCTAAAACATTCGGCAATACTTTAAAGTCCTGATAATAAGAACCGGAGGAGACACCTCTTTCAATTTCAAAATACTGATTTTTCGTATAACATCCAAAAAGAATAGAGCCATCACTTCTCGGAAAATAGGTTACTCCAAGAACCGGCTCCCTATAGGCATCATTGCTATATACAACGAATGTATTCATAGGATTCAGAACCAATAAATCGAATACCGAACTTCCAGTTTTGAAACGTTTCGGCAATATCAACCTGTATCCGACACCGCAAGTCTTTACATCTTTTGCTAATTGCAGATCCTTTGATGATTTGCTCTCTTCTGTCAGCATTTCATTAATAGCAGCAATACGCATATCTTCAATCTGTGATTCTTTACTACCGAATATCTTCTGGATAGCTCTTTTGAAAAATCCGGCACTCTTCATATCTTTTCTTGCACGTTGTACATATGTAATTGGCGAGCCGAATTCATATCCCAATTTGAATTCAAGAATTTCAGATGCCATGTTATCAACGATTCGCTCATTGATTTCTGGCCGGACTTCCTTTTCTCTTTTCAAAATTGGCTGTTTGCCTCTTGCGTATTCAAAAAGATACTGAATTTCGCTCCTGTTCATTTCATGGATTGTAAAAGCTTCACTAAGTACAGGAAGTATATTTGTCGCATCTATATTCAGTTCGTCTGTAAAAATCTGTTTTCTTCCAAATAACTCCACTTAGTTCCACCTCTGCATAAAAAAAGAACCTCACGTGGCGGTACCACGCAAAGCTCTTTTTCTCTTAATAATGAACGAATTACAATTTCTTCGATTATAATTTTACTACTGTAAAATGTGCATTTTGTGCAAATTTAGGCAGAAACGTATTTTTTTATCCTTTTTGACACAACCGATCTATCTAATCCCACTTTCATGGCTATCTGTTGCTGAGACATCCCGTCTTTCGTGTATTCCAAAATCATCTTGTCTTCAACATCATTCGCATTTGCAATTACCGTATCGATAGCCATTTCCAACTCATTAAGTCTTCGGATATCATCTTGAATCTTAACTTCCATTTCACGGCATTTTAAGTCCCATTCTTTCCTTTGATGAATTTCAGTATCCGTGCAACCACCGACCGTGAACCCACGTGGCTCATATGGAAAATTCGGATTAGATCCATATCCCTTGCCGGAATATGTAGATGGCTGTTTTGCAATATACCGGTCAAGTTTTCTCTGGTCCCTTTCAAGGAGGACCTTTAATAATTTATAGTTTGCAATATCTTTTCTTGTAAGCTTCATCTCAATCATCCTCCTTAAATTCCAAGTGCTGCTCTGCTATATGTTGTTACCGTTGCACCAATAAGATTCTGTACGAATAATGCAAAGCTGGCCAATCCATCCGGTACATCATCATGTGGGTTCTTTCCACGAACTGAATAGCTCAGCAAGAATCCCATCATCTTTCCGTAATCACTCTTTGGCTGATATTCTGTCCTTGCCTTAAACAGGACGTGTTTCTTAACCCAATCAGCATTTACTATGATCTTCGTTTCCTTGTTCGATTCCGTATATTTCGATGTGATATTGCACACACCGCCTTTTGCTTCTACAAGTTTACTTACTTCCAACGCAACACGATCACCACCGTTATTGCTTTCGAATTGGCACTGTTGCATCTTGTTGTCTACTATTAAATCTGAGGTCCGTTCGTATTGAACGCCGTAATCTGTATTATCATCACAGACACAAGCCGTAAGATAATAGTCATTGCCATACTTCAACAAGCACGGTAAGAACATGGAGTCTGTACCGGTATTCTTCGTATCGCATATTCCAAGAATTGCATCCGGTTCTCCAAGTGGCAGCGTAATGAATCTTCGAAGCTCTTCATCCGTATACAGAAGTCCTTCACGCTCGATAGGTTCATTCTTGTACAGGCACTTATAAGAGATTTCATCCATTGTAAGTTCCTGATCGTGGAAGAAATCAACACTGAATCCGTTGTACTTATAGTCGAAATTCGATTCTCCGGTAACAGGATCTATGTCTGGAATAGCAATAAATCGAGCCTTATCATTTCCCTCGTAGATATCAATCAATCGTCCAATTACATCATGTACGGACCATCTGGTAGCAATATGGATTTCTTTGCAGCCGTCCATTTTTCGCTGTTTAGCATCAGTACCGTAGATTCTCCATAACTTGTCCAGAATATTTTTATTCAGTGCTTCTTCGATACCACCAATCAAGTCATCACAATACAGATATCTATTTGCACGGACTTTACCGGCATTCTTACTTCCAACAGATGTGCACTGGATATTTGAGAACGGTTTGTATTTATTGAAATTTATGGTTTCTCTCTTGGCATTTGTGCTATGAAATTTCACGTCTGGGAAAATCTCTTGCCAGCAATATTCATCTGAGTTCGTTGTAATATCCATTACCCCGTCATAGAACATTCTGGTAATATCTCCACTGTGTGAGAAAAACAAACTGAAATCATCCGGGTGTCTTCCGATTATCCATGAACAGAAAAACTTTTCAAGAGTGGTGTTATGCGTAATGATATAATCATCTGTAATATATAAATGACTTTCATCATCAATGTAAATGCATTGGCACTCTTCTTCGCCGATGTATTCAATTTTTGATATAAATCTCTTCATAACTTTTCTTTTTGGAGCATACTTTTCAACTTTTCTCGTCAGAGAAAATATGCTATCCATGCCAGATGTAAATTGTATGACAATCTCAAAATAATCATTGCATTGTTTATACTTACCATTTTTCTTATATCCGGCTTTACGTTTGTTTTTACTTGCATAACCTCCAAGAGAATGAACAAGTTCGCATACATCATCCGCAAGTTGTTCTGAAATTGTAGCGTATGTGCAATAAGATTTTGAAGCAGATCCATCTGTATCCATTAATCCTCTTAAAAGCCACAATCTCTGCTCATAACTTCCATATAGATAATCTTTCGGTATGAATTTATCTATACTCTTCTTTCCGAATAATCCGAGCCTATCAAGTTCTTTTCTGACTAAGCTTCCAACTTTTGCATTATCGCCTTCATGTCCACTAACAAAATATGTACATCTCTCTTTATATTTCAAGCTATATCCATCAGGTAAAAAACTGTCAAATCTATCCAACAATTCTTTGTCTACAGAGCTTAGCAAAACACTACCACCAGTTAATCCGCCATCTCCGATAAGTGCACCGACAACATACGGGTGCAGGGAAAATTCTTTTTTCTCAAAACAATCGATCTTAGGAACATAATCTATTGAATAATTTTTTCTCTTTCCATTCTCCAACTTGTAATTTTTAAGCATTTCAGACAGCTCTACTGTCCTGTATTTTTCGCTACCATCTTTATTCTTTCGTCTGCGATCATCTCTTGTTTGTACCGTCCATAAGTGATTATCCGAACATCTCGTCTTGGAACCATCATCGAATGTCACCTCGTACATCTTTCGCTTCTTTCTTGGTGAGATACTAAGTACAGTTGCTACTTTTCCTGTTCCAGAAATTACCTTTGTACCTACTTTGACGTCCCCCATTTGTATAAATCCATTTGGCGTCAATATCTTTGAATATAAAGGTTGACACTTCTGCGTTCCCGGTGGCATGGAAATTGAAAGGATGTCAAGTTTGTCATCCTCAAGATCCTGCATTGCCTGAATCAATCCATGCTTATTCAGTTGTTTCCTTTTCGGGGAGTAGAAGCGATCCTGTTCTAATCGTTTTCGCTCAAGATAAAGTAGATAGC
>ERZ773252.1948-NODE-1948-length-18776-cov-2.488062_pt1 | contig 18776 bp, 10 predicted proteins | sample MGYA00580517_ERZ773252 | MGnify/ENA primary metagenome ERZ773252 (study PRJEB29015, sample SAMEA2737766) | human gut metagenome | biome: human gut; feature: human-associated habitat; material: faeces | place: China | collected 2012 ...
TCACTCAATCCTCATCATGCAGATCAGCTATTATGCAACAGAGAGTGCGGGACTTTATCAAACGTCGTAAAGCGGAAGCAGAAGCCAGAGGAATCGTTTATATTTCGTCTGAAGAAAGAGCTGCGATGGAGCAGGAGGAGCAGGATCGGAAAGCAGAAGAAAAGCGAATTGAGGAACTGCATGAAAGATGCCGCAAGAAAGGTCTCAATTTTGACGAGGAAGAGGCCAAATATCAGAAAAAGCTGGCAGATAAAAAAGCGAAAGAAGAAGCTAAGCGTAAGAAAAAAGAAAGCAGAAAAAAAGAAAGCAGAAAAAAGAAAGACAGAAATCTTTGAATGAAAGCAAAGACAGGAGAATCATATGGAGAGTAAAACTTTTTGTAATAATTGGCTCTTTCGCAGGGCAGGCGAGAGTGCCTATAAGAAAATCAGTCTGCCCCATGACGCTATGATACATGAGAAAAGATGTGCGGATAGGCCGGGCGGCAGCGCGCACGGATACTTTATCGGTGGTATCTACGAATACGAAAAACATTTTACCGCACCGGAGGAATGGAGAAATAAAACCCTGATGCTTGAATTTGAGGGGGTTTATAAAAATGCTGAAGTATGTATCAATGGGAAAAAGGCAGGAAACCGACCGTATGGATATGTTCCATTTGTAATTTGTATGGATGAGTATTTGAATTACGGAAAAGAAAATATAATCAGTGTAACTGTTGATAATTCGCAACTGCCAAACAGCAGGTGGTATACAGGAAGCGGAATATATCGGCCAGTGAATCTGATTATTGGAGAAAAGCAACATATTCTTTATCAGGGGGTACGCATTACTACTTTAAGCTATAGTCCGGCCCGGATTCGTATTGAAACAGCAGTAAGTCCGGAAGCTGAGAACGCAGATGTGTCTGTGAAAATCATGGATCATGAGCAATGCATTGCGTCCGGAAATGGAAGAATAACTGAACTTGATATTCCGGATGCGAAATTGTGGAGTGCGGAAACGCCTTATCTTTATCAGTGTATGGTGACGCTTTCTGAAAATGGAGAAGTTCTGGACAAAGCACAAGAAAAATTTGGTATCAGAAAACTGGAATGGAGTCCAAAAGGATTCTTTGTCAACGGGAATGAAACATTGTTAAGAGGAGGCTGTATCCATCACGATAACGGGATTTTAGGAGCTGCAACTTATGCGAAAAGTGAGGAACGACGGGTAAGGATTATGAAAAAAATGGGATTCAATGCAATTCGCAGCGCTCATAATCCGACAAGCAGAGCCATGCTTGATGCCTGTGACCGGTATGGAATGTATCTTATGGATGAGACATTTGATATGTGGTATAACCGAAAGAATAAATACGACTATGGATGTGATTTCCATGAATGGTGGGAGGAAGATACGAAAGCTATGGTAGAGCGTGATTACAATCACCCGTCGGTTATTCTTTATTCAATCGGCAACGAAGTGGCAGAGCCGTGTGAGAAAAAAGGAGTCGAGGCAGGAAAAGCTATGGTCTCGTTGATCCATAGGCTTGATCCTGCCAGAGCGGTGACATGCGGTGTTAATCTCATGGTGATAGGACGGGCTGCAAAGGGAAATGGAATCTATCAGGATGGAGAGACAAAAACGGAAGCAGGACAGAAGAAGGAGAAAAAAGAATCACAGAATTCAAGCCTTGCTTTTAATATTATGGCGTCTTTTATAGGAACAGGAATGAATAATGGCGGAAACTCAAAAAAGGTAGATGCTGTTTCATCGCCGTTTGCTGACAGCCTTGATATTGTGGGATACAATTATGGCTCCGGAAGATATCCGCTGGACGGAAAAGATCATCCGGAGAGAATTATTTTTGGAAGTGAGACGTTTCCCCAGGATATTGCGAAGAACTGGGCGATGGTAAAAAAATATCCGTACCTGATCGGAGATTTCATGTGGACGGCATGGGATTATCTGGGAGAATCAGGAATCGGAGCATGGAGCTATACAGGGGGAATGCCTTTTAACCGTCCCTATCCATGGCTGCTCGGAGGTGCTGGAGTAATTGATATTCTGGGAATTCCGGATGCATCGTGCCGATATGCTCAGGTAGTTTGGGAACAGAATGATACGCCGGTGCTTGGAGTAAGGCCGGTCAATCATCCCGGGGTCAGAGTAAGTAAATCTGTCTGGCGCGGAACAAATGCTGTCGAGAGCTGGTCGTGGTGTGCTTGCGATGGGAATAAGGCGGTAGTAGAAGTGTACACGCAGGCGCCTTATGTAGAAGTTCTCCTTAATGGACACTCTCTCGGAAAGAAAAAATGCAGAGATTATAAGGCAATCTTTAAAACAAAATATGCGCCGGGGGTGTTGGAGGCAGTGGCATATCGGGCTGATGGTCAGGAATGCGGCAGAAACTGTCTGCAATCTGCAGAAGGACCAATGCATATTTGCGCCGAACCGGAAGAGAAAGAGATTACAGTAGACGATATTGTATATATACCTGTAGAGATCAGAGGAAAGAATGATGTTGTAGAAAGTAATATGGACTGTCGCCTGAATGTTTCCGTTACAGGAGGAACACTGCTCGGATTCGGAAGTGCAAATCCATGTACAGAAGAAGCGTATGACACAGGATGTTTTCAGACATATCAGGGCAGGGCTCTGGCAGTAGTCAAAGGAGATACGCCTGGGAAAATAAAAGTAACAGTAAAGTGTGAAAATTCCGGAATGCCGGAGGCAGAGGCAATAGTCAGTGTAAAGATGAAAAATGCTGAAGAAGCATTACAGGAGGTGGATTAGATTGCAGGCGATTGAACTGAGGACAGATTATCTGAAAGATCCGATCGGACTTGGTGACAGAACTCCAGAATTCTTTTGGAAATGTGCAGGCGGTAAAAAGCAGACAGCATATCAGATTCTGGTGACCTGTGAAGGGAAACTGCTTTGGAACAGTGGGAAAGTGCCTAAAAATTCGATGACACATATCCGTTATGAGGGAAAAGAATTAAAAAGCCGCATGCGCGCGGAATGGAAAGTACTGCTTTGGGATGAGAACAACCTGCCGGGAGAGAGTGCGGAGGCAATGTTTGAAATGGGTCTGTTAGAACCCAGTGACTGGGAAGGAACGTGGATCAGCGGAGATTACAGACCTAAGAAAAATATGCGCTGGCCTGTTGACTGCTTTCTAAAAGAGTTTTCTGTACAGAAGCCAGTGAAAAAAGCCAGACTGTATATTACGGCGTGTGGTCTGTATGAGGCGTCAGTAAACGGAATTCGAGCGGGAGAATATGTGCTGGCACCGGGATGTACGGATTATCGGAAAAGGATACAATATCAGACATATGATGTGACAGGACTTATAAAGGCTGGATTGAACCGGCTCGAAGTGCTGCTGGCAGACGGCTGGTACAGGGGCTCTATCGGATGTTTTGGCCAAACCAATGTTTTTGGAAGAAAGACAAAGCTGATCTGCCAGCTCGAATTGACCGGAGAGGACGGAAACGTTGATGTCATCAGCAGTGATCAGAGTTTCAGGTGGTCAAACGACGGTGCGGTGAGATTTGCGGATCTTAAAGACGGAGAAGTTGTTGAGGCGGGTAACCAGCCGTCATACAGCGGGAAAGCGAGAAAAATAAAGGAAAAGGTAATCCCCTCATCTGCAGATAATGTCATAATCCGGGAACAGGAACATTTCAAACCAGAACTTCTGAAGACTCCATCCGGGAAAAAGGTGTTGGACTTCGGACAGAATATGGCAGGATTTCTGGCATTTTCCGTTCAAGGGGAAAAAGGGAAAAAAATCCATCTTACATTGGGGGAAATCCTTGATGAAAACGGAGAATTCACTCAGAAAAATATGGTTGAACACAAGCCGGTAAAAGAATTCGGTAAAATGACAGAAATCATGCTCATGACAGGAAACGAAGACAAGGTGAGAGGGCAGATGCAGAATACGCCAAAGCAGGAGATCCTGTTTACCTGTTCCGGAGGGAGAGACTTTTATAAAACAAAATTTGCAATTTTCGGATTCCGCTATGCTCTTGTTGAATCTGAAGTACAGATTATCCCGGAAGATTTTGAGGCGGTCGCCGTATATTCTAATCTGGAGCAGACCGGCAGCTTTCATTGTTCTGATGAGAAAGTGAATAGACTATTTCAGAATACACTGTGGAGTATGAAGAGCAACTTTGCGGACGTGCCTACAGATTGCCCGACAAGAGAACGGCTGGGCTGGACAGGAGATGCACAGATATTTTTCCGTACAGGGTCTTTCCTGATGAATACAGCCCCCTTTTTTAAAAAATGGATGCGTGATATGCAGGATAATCAGTTTAAAAATGGGAAAATGTCGGCCGTGGTACCATATAACGGACTTTCCATGCTGTACGACAATACAGGGGCAAGTGTAGGATGGGGAGATGCAGCGGTGCTGATTCCATTTAGATTTTGGAAGGTTTTCGGCGATATCCGTGTACTGAGAGAAAATTATGAAATGATGCGCAGATACGCAATGTTTATGATTCATAATACCGGTCAGAAAGACAGTAAAAAAGCGAAGGAAAATCCATATGACCGATATACCTATGAAAAGGGAATGCATCTTGGGGAATGGCTTGAGCCGGAAGAATTTCAGGATAGGATTGCGGCAGGGCATCATGCATCTCATATGGAAGAATGTACGGCATATCTGTATTTTACCATGAAGCATATGGCGTCGGTGGCGGAAGAACTCGGAGAAAAATCGGATGCAGAGTTGTTTGCTGAATATAGGGATGGAGCCAAAAAAGCATATCAGACTCTTTTTCTTAAAGATAAAGTGCCGGATACAGACCGTCAGGCAAAATTGGTGCGTCCGCTTGCTTTTGGCATTGCTGAAGACAAGGAGAAAGAATCACTGGAGCAAAGGCTTGCACAGGCAGTTGAAAACCGAAGATACCGTATAGGTACCGGATTTCTTTCGACACCATTTATCCTTAAGACATTAAGCAATATGGGAAGAGAAGATTTGGCGTACAAAATGCTGGAAAATGAGGAACAGCCAGGATGGCTTTATGAAGTCAGGAGCAACAACCGTCTGGGAAAATTGGGAAGGAACTCTGAGTCAGAATCACTATAGTCCCGGCACAGTTTGCCAATGGCTGTTTGATACAGTGGCTGGAATCAGTGTGGATGGAGAAAATCATTTTATTATCCGCCCGATTCCGGGAGGTACGTTGAAAAGTGTACATGCGCGGTGGAACAGTATTTATGGTAATGTAGAAAGCTCCTGGAAGAAAAAGAAAGATGGAATAACCGAATATATGGTCGTGATACCGCCCAATACTACGGCGGAGATTATCTTTCGGGATGGGAGCAGGCGCATAGCAGAAGCAGGAACTTATGTATATCAGACGACGAAATCGGAAAGGTAAAAATACAGGAAATCAGTATGAAAAATAAATTAAAATCAGCGAGAACATTTGGAATATGGAGCGGACATATACCAGAGAAATATCAATATAATCCCAGACTGCCAAAAGGAAATACATTCATGGCATGGTTTAATATGTACAGTCCGCTGATCCAGAACGGAATGCGTAAGTCTGTCGGGCAGAGAAAAGAGCAGGTGGAACGATATGTACCGCCAAAAGGGATAAATATGCAGAAATACACTGTCGTAAGTGACGGAACTGCTGTGAATATGTATTGTCTGGAGCCAGAAGAGATAAAAGGCAGAAAAGATTGTCCGGTATTGTTTTATATTCATGGAGGAGCATTTTACTTTCCCCTGACTGTAGATGGGCTAAACAGCATGGTTTATTATGCGAAAGAGCTGAATGTGAGAGTTTTCCTTCCGGATTACAGAGTTTCTACGGAACAACCATTCCCAGGACCGTTGTTGGATTGCTATAATTGCATTCTTTATCTGGAGAAAAACTCAGAAAAATTGGGAATTGACCCGCATCAAATCCTGATCTACGGAGACAGTGCGGGAGGGTGTCTGGTAGCGGCTCTGACACACTACATCCGAGACTTCGGCGGTCCAAAGGTAAGAGGGCAGATGCTTGTGTATCCGGTTGTAGACAATTCCCTCAGTTATCCTTCTATGAAAAAATACAGAGACGCACCGTGGCCGTTTAATGCGAATGAAAATATGTGGGATATTTATTTGAAAGACGGAGATAAAGGGATGTTAAAGTATGCGGCACCTTTAAGAAGCGATGATTTTTCATCGCTTCCGGAAGCCTATGTTGAAGTGGCTGAAATAGATGTGCTTTGTGACGAAGGAATTGCATATGCGCAGAAACTAAAAAAGAATGGAATTCCAGTTACCAGTTATATTGTGCCGGGAGGATACCATGGATATGACGCGGATCAAAAAAATGAATTTGTAGCAGAAATGCTAAAAAAGCGTGTAAAGATTATGAAAGAGATGTTAGGGAGACAAAATGCGGAAAAAGAAGGAAATAGAGAATGCTATAACGGGAAAATATAAAAGTTTTCATCCTGGGAAGGTCTGGCTTGACACGAATGGCAACCCAATTCAGGCACACGGATTTTCTGTATTTTATAATGCAGAAGATAAAACATACTATGGGGAAAATAAAGAAAAAACTGTGGGAGGTCTCTTTAATAAAATATGGCACTGGGGTGTCCGGTGTTATGTCTCTAAAGATTTATATAATTGGGAAGATAAGGGGCTTTTGATTCACAGATGGCAGACAGATGGAAGCCGACAAACTTTGGAAAATGGATGTCGAAGAAATACTATCGTATGATAGAAAAGGCCATGTCTTCCGGAAGACACGAAGATCTAATAAAACCAGATCTGACACCAAAGGTAGAAGCAAGACTATCAGGAAAGTTGAGCCATCACCGTGAAAACACATCTATTTCACGATATGTATGGCTTCCTATCGAATGGCATGAAGATAAGCCTGTAATTCGATGGCAAGACGAATGGAGATTATAAAAAGTTAAATAGGACTGCATAGTCTATTTCCGTGCAGTCCTGTAAACCCTACGGTATTCGGAAGGGGTAAGCGAAAACGTATTTTGAAAGACTTTATAGAAATGAGTTCTGTTGCTAAACCCTAACTGCCGTGCTATTTCACTTATTGTCATATTAGAATACTGAAGCAGTGAGGATGCTCTTTTCATACAGAAAGTCATGCCGTAATCAAAAATTGCCAGACCGGTATATTTTTTAACAATCTTATTTAGATAATCTCCTGAATAATGAAGGCTGGATTCGAGTTCGTGCCGCGACATCCTGCCGTTAGATTTTTCCATTAAACGGGTGATTTTCTGAAACAGCAGATTCTCTGAATCAGTACCGATTTTAACTGGTGATGTCTGATAGTATTTGGGCTGATCGAGCAGATGGAACAGCTTAAAAAACAGGGAAGTAATAGCTGCAGAAGATCCAAACTGAGGCGATAAGAGCTCTCTCGTTATCTGTTCAAAAATAGAATGAACATTCTGGACTGTCCAGTCAGCATCATTGGTAGGGATAAAGTCAATATAATTTTTCCATGTATGCCCGGGATTCAAAAGGTTTTGCTGCAGAAATTGCTCCATTTGCGTCTGCTTATGGTCACGTTCTGCCTTAAAGTAATTCATAGAAAGGGCTGAAAAGATCTCCTTGATAAAGTGGTCAGAAAACTGAAAAAAGATCACCCGGAAATCAGTGGAATATTCTTCAGTATGACGGACGTTCTTGTTTAGAAGACAGCAACTTCCGGGAATATAAAGATGTCTTCGGTTTTCTATATTTTGGTATAAAGTACCGTCAACTACAAAAAGAAGTTCAAAAAAATCATGCTGATGAAGATCTCCGGATAAATACTGTCTGACTTCAGACGCAGAAGAAGAACAATAGATAATATTGTCGGGCGACATAGAGGTAAAGAGAAAAGTCTGATCTTCAGTATCTGGGTGAAATGTGGTGAACTGAAGCGCAAAAGGAGACTTTAGCCGATAAAAAGAGCTGATAGCTGAAACGTTGTCAGCAATTCCAGGAGCTACGATATTGCGGAGTAAATCAGGATTTGTGGGACTTGAATTATAGGCAACAAACATAATAGACCTCCAAAATTGAATATGATACAAAATAATTAAATGCTATTTGTATATGTCATTTTTTCAATAGATAAAAGGGGATATACTGTAGTTACTTAGAAAAGTATGATATAAGAATATCATAAATAAGAGAAAAGAGGAAGAGAAAAATGAATAAAGAGAAAAACGGCAGGTTATTTGTGCCAGCATGGTGTACAAGAGGAATATCAATTGCGATTCACTCAATCCTCATCATGCAGATCAGCTATTATGCAACAGAGAGTGCGGGACTTAGTATAGGGATGATTGGAGCTTTGATTTTGGCAGCAAGGATATTTGACGGATTTACTGATGTTTTTGCCGGCTATGTGATTGATAATACCCATACAAAACTGGGCAAAGCTCGTCCCTATGAACTGTTTGTTATTCCAGCATGGCTCTTGGCAATTCTGTTATTTAGTACACCGGATATTAGTATTACAGGAAAATGTATCTGGATATTCATTATGTATGTGCTTATTAATGCTGTTTGTACCACATTTCTTGGAGCGTGCGATGCAGTATTTCTGGCTCGTTCTACAACAGATGAAAGCAGACGTGCAAGAGCGCTTACGGCTTCCGGGATTGGTTGTATGATTTTTCCGGCTGTTATCGCCATGATCCTCCCCATATTGATTGAAAAGTGGGGAACAGAGCCAGGAGGCTGGACAAAAATATCTATGGCAATCGGGGTTCCGGCAATGCTGTTTGGGTTGATTCGTTTCCTGTATGTAAAAGAAATTGATGTAAAGGAGGAAAAAACAGAAAAGATTACATTAAAAACTTCGATCAAATGTTTGCTAAAGAACAAGTATATTTGGATTTTAGGGTTGGCATATCTTTTATGTAATCTTGCGACAAATTTAAGCTCGGTTGTCCAGACTTATTATTTTACATATATTGTGGGGAATCTTACCAGTATGTCTCTGGTTGGAATGTTGGGATTATTTACGCCGCTTATCCTGTTGCTGTTTCCAGTGGCAATGAGAAAAATTGGAGGAATGGCATTTGTAAAGATTGGTTTGATTGTAGCAATTATAGGAGGTATCGTAAAATATTTTGCAGGGGCGAATATGCCGATGCTTTTGATTGGAACAGTATTATCCGGAATAGGGACGACCGGACTGATCATGATGGGAAGTATTTTCATTATTCAGTGTATGGACTATGGTGAGTGGAAGACTGGCATTCGTATCGAAGGTATGATGAATACCATCCCAAGTTTTGCTGGAAAACTTGGGACTGGACTTGCGAGCGGGCTTTCCGGAGCAATTATGGGAGCTGCCGGATATGTAGGAAATGCGGCAGTACAGACGGCATCAGCTAATACGGCTATTGTTTGGTGCTTTTCCTTGATTCCGGCCATCATTTGCATAATTGCACTGATTACACTGCACTTTTATGATTATGAAAAAATTGGGGAAAAGATAAAGAAAGAGATTCAGGAAAGGAGTTAAAAAAGATGAGTTATTATTGTAATCCGCTGAATGTTAATTATCGATATCAGTTTACGAAAGACGCACTGACCGGAGAGTATAAGACTGCACGCGAAGCTGCAGATCCGACCATGCTGTATTATCGTGGAAAGTACTATATTTTTGCATCTATGACGTTAGGTGTTTGGGAATCGGAAGATCTGACTGAATGGAAATATCATAGATTGCCGGATACCCTGCCACTGTATGACTATGCTCCGGATGTAAGAGTTATAGGGGATTATGTATATTTCAGTGCATCAAACAGTGAATCAAACTGTAGTTATTATCGGACAAAAGATATTATAGACGGGCCATATGAAGAAATAGAGGGGACATTTGCTTTTTGGGATCCGAATCTTTTTCAGGATGATGACGGCAGAGTTTATTTCTATTGGGGATGCTCCAGCATGGTTCCTCTGCAGGGAGTGGAACTTGACGCTGAAACGATGCGACCTATGGGAGAGAAAAAAGTATTGATTACTGGAAATGCTTTCATAAAGGGATATGAGAGAATTGGAGAAAGCCATTCTATGATGCCTGCAACTGATGATGAGATAGAGGCGTCTTATGAAAGCTTTCTGAAAAGCCGGGGGTTGACTAAAGATATGCTGCCGGAAGGAAAGGAAGAGATGATCAAGGGGATGTTCAGTAAGCGCCCGTACATCGAAGGACCCTGGATGGATAAGCATGATGGGAAATACTATCTCCAGTATGCCTGCCCGGGAGCGGAATACAATGTTTACGCAGATGGTGTTTATGTTTCGGACTCACCGCTCGGACCATTTAAGCTGGCGGAAAATAATCCATTTTCTTATAAACCGGGAGGCTTTATCCCTGGCGCCGGGCATGGCTCTACAATGGAAGATCAGGATGGAAATTTATGGCATATGTCAACTATGCGGATTAGTGTCAACTATTCCATGGAAAGACGGATTGGCATGTGGCCGGCAGGATATGATACGGACGGGGAACTTTTTTGTAATCAGAGGTACGGCGATTGGCCGATACGGATTAAAGCTGGTAAGATGGATCCATGGAGAAATCCGGACTGGTTTTTATTAAGTTATAAGAAGCCGGTAGAAGCGTCCTCTTTCTGTGAAGGAAAAGATCCTGCAAAAGCAGTGGACGAAAATGTACAGACATGGTGGAGAGCGACATCCGCTCAGAAAAGAGAATGGCTCCAGATTGATCTGTGTGGGGAATATGATGTCCATGCAGTACAGATTAACTTTGCAGACGATAAAATAGAGATTCCTTCCCCGGGAGAAATCAGGGGAATTATACAGCCAAGGTATATTGACGAGACAAAGCAGGTAACGAGGTGGCTATTGGAAGGATCGGTAAACGGAAAAGACTATTTTGTAATTGAAGATAAATCAGAAGTGGAAACGGATCTTTCCCATGACCTAGTTGTACGGGAAGAGGGAATCCGTACAAGATATCTTCGCCTTATAATCATAGAAGTGCCCCACAATCAGCAGCCATGCATTTCAGGACTCCGTGTATTCGGCAAAGGAGGCGGAGATAAGCCGGAAACACCGCAGTTTGAGGCAAAAAGAATAGGAGATCTGGATATGGAGATATCTATAAAAGGGGAAAATGCTCTTGGATACAATATTCTCTGGGGACATAGAACGGATAAACTATATCACAGCATGATGACATTTGAAGAAAGTCAGAAAATCGGAGCATTAGTAAAAGGGCAGGATTATTATGTGCGTGTGGATGCTTTCAATGAAAATGGAATAACGGAAGGAAACCGAATTGTCAAAGTAAACGCAGAAGTATAGGAGGATTTATCTGTGAAAGAAAAATTTTTACTGGGAGCTTCCACAGCAGCTCATCAGGTAGAAGGCAATAATATCCACAGTGATTTCTGGGCATTGGAACAGATGGAGGGCTCCAGCTATAAGGAGCCGTCTCGGGATGCAGTGGATCACTATAACCGTTACCAGGAGGATATCCGGCTTATGAGAGAGGCGGGACTGAACGCATTCCGTTTCTCTATTGAATGGGCAAGGATCGAGCCTGTTAAAGGGATATATGACGAAGATGAGATACGGCATTATAAAAAAGTGCTTCAATGCTGCCATGACAATGGAATCACTCCGATTGTTACCATGCATCATTTTTCATCCCCGAAATGGCTGATCAGCGAAGGCGGATGGGAAAATGAGGATACGGTTCAATATTTTGCGGATTATTGCCGCTATGTGATAAAACGGTTGGGAAGCCAGATGGAATATGTCTGCACGATCAATGAGGCAAATATGGGGTTGCAGATTGCTGCAGTGGCAAAAGATATGATGAGAAAGATGGGGGTCAACCCACAGGTAGGAATGAATTTCAATCTGTCAGAAGAATTTAAAAAGCGCCGGGGGAATGAGGCGGCGGTATTCGGGCTGAAGCCGGATCAGCCGGTCAACACCTTTTTGTCTATGCGGACAGAAAAAGGTGATCTTCTTATTATGCGCGCACATGAGGCGGCGAGAGATGCGATGAAAGCGGAATGCCCGCATTTGAAAGTGGGACTGACACTTTCCCTGTACGATCTTCAGCCGCAGGAAGGCGGGGAAGAAATGGCCGAGAAGATGTGGAAGGATGACTTTGAACATTATCTTCCTTATTTACAGAAAGACGATTTTATCGGAATACAGAATTATACAAGAAAACTTGTGGATAAAAATGGCGGTCTTCCTGCTCCGGAAGGTTCAGAACTGACGCAGATGGGATATGAGTTTTATCCGGAAGGAATCTCGCATGTAGTCCGTCATGTCGCAGAGCAGTTTTCAATCCCAATTCTTGTCACGGAGAATGGTATTGCCACAGATGATGATACAAGACGGGTGGAATATATCCGAAGAGCAGTTGCGGGAATCGCGGAATGTGTAAGGGACGGCATTCCGGTAAAAGGGTATCTGCACTGGACGTTTATGGATAACTTTGAGTGGCAGGAAGGATATGCGATTACATTTGGTCTTGTGGCGGTGGACAGGACGAGCCAGAAACGTACACCTAAGTCAAGTCTGGAATATCTGGGAAGCCTTTTGGAAGAATTTGAGAACACAGAGAATTGATTTGAAGGAGGCAAAAGAGAATGTACACGGAAAAAGCGACTTTTAGTGAACTGCTTGAATTAGAATCAGTTCAAAATTTTATGGAAGAAGCGGCACCCGGAATGATCGGCAGTCCGGCGATGGAATATATGAAGGGGATGACGGTAGAGCAGCTTCTTCTTAATATGCCGGAGAAAAAGAGAGGGATGTTCTGCATGCTCCTTGACGTGGCAAACGGGAAAAAAGTGGAGTTTGAGGCAACGGATCCGCGGACTGAGTTCCCGGAAATTGAAACAGACGGGAAATTCCCCTATGATATTGACGATGTGGACGGAAGCATGTATATGCTGGATCATAAATTCTCCGGCTGCCTGGTAGTACGCTTTTCAAAGCAGATGGATGAGTCTGTGTATGGGAAAGTGGTTTATGAAGGGGAGGAACTGCCAAAGGGGACGCTCAAAGAAATCGCAACAGCAGGAAATATCCAGATGCTTGGAATTCCTGTGCGCAGTGTGTTAAAGGAATATGATAAGGACTATAGTTTCAAAGTAGAGGGATTCCGTGATACAGATGGAAATGAAATGCAGCCACAGATTATAACAGTACATACTTTGCCTAAAAAGGTACCAGATCCTGCGTATGAAGAGCACGATTCTGTAGCACTTCAGGCGGCAGAAGAAGGAATTGTTCTTTTAAAGAATGAGGATAAAATACTTCCTCTGAAAAAAGATGATGAAATTATGCTCTGGGGAGCAGAGCAGTTTCGGATCGGAGCAGTTGGTGCGGGAAGGATTAATCCGAGATACAGTATTTCTGTAAAATGGGCTGTAGAAGAGTATAGTGACTTTGCAATGTCGGAGTCCGCGAAAACAGTTCTCTTTGTGATCAGTCGCCCGTCAGGAGAAAATTATGATAATAATGCGGTGAAAGGTGAGTTTTATCTCTCAGATGAGGAAGAAGAAACTCTTTTAAAGCTGAAAAAAGAAGGCAGACAGGTCATAGCGGTGATCAATTCGGGATATCCGATGGATATGAGATGGACGCTGGACGAGGCAGTAAAAGCTGTGCTGTGGTGTGGGCTGCCGGGAATGCTGGGCGGGAAAGCATTGGTGGAAATACTGGATGGAAGAGTAAATCCATCAGGGAAATTGCCGGATACATGGAGCCTTGATTATGGGGATATTCCCGCATCTGCCAACTTTTATCAGCCCCTGTCTGTGGAAGAAGCTCCGGGAGCCGGAAGTAAATTATATATCGACACCTGTTATGAAGAAGATTTATATGTAGGATACCGGTATTTTGAAACTTTTGAAAAGCCAGTCATGTATCCTTTTGGTTTCGGTCTGTCTTACACGGAGTTCAACATACAGGCAAAAATGATGATAGAATCAGAAAACGCAGAATTTGCTGTCATCATTTCCAACATCGGGAATATGGCAGGGAAAGAAGTGGTACAGATCTATGCGGAACTTCCAGAGGGAGATCTGGAACAGCCGAAAAAAAGGCTTGTGGGATTCGCGAAGACTAAATTGCTTAATCCAGGAGACACACAAGAAGTTGATATCCACGTGACAAAAGACGAACTGAAATCTTATGATGAGAAAACAGCATGCTGGATCATGGAAGCAGGAAATTATCAGTTTTATACAGGAAATTCCGTGAAAACCCTGAAAGCATGCGGCGATCTTCACATCGAGAAAAGGCAGATTATCAAAAAGACAGAAAATCTGATGCGGATTCCTGTGGAAATGGATGTGCTCAGCAGAAAAGGCGGTAATTTCCCGAAAGGAGAAAAATCAGGTATCCGGTCAGGAGCAGACACTCTCGAAATTAAGACCGGCAGGAAGCACTATCCTTCAAAATCCATGGAAAAAGATAATCCGGTTTCTAATATGGCGGTTGAGGAACTGGCAAGACTGAGCGTTTGTGCCTCGCATGGATGGGGAATGCACGAGAAAGGCGAGGCAGGCAGAATCTACAGACTTGAAAAATATAATATCCCGTCCTACACGGTTGCGGATGGGAATAACGGCGTAAATATCCATAAACCTAATATTGGGATGCCGTGCAGCAATACGGTGTGTGCCACATGGAATAAAGAATTGGCATATGAAGTAGGACGTGTGATTGCGGAAGAAGCAAAAGAAAATGAAATCCAGATGATTCTTGCCCCAGCCATGAATATCCACCGGAATCCATTGAATGGCCGCCACCCGGAATGCTTCAGCGAGGATCCGTTGCTGGCAGGAATTATGGCAGGAAATCAAAGTAAAGGTTTGGAAGAACACGGCGTATCAAGCTGTGTGAAGCATGTTGTTGCTAATAATTGTGAGGCATCCAGAAAAAGAAACCACAGTATTGTTACGGAACGCGCGCTGAGGGAAATCTATTTAAGAGCATTTGAAGTGGCATTGTCTGTACATCAGCCGGATTCCATAATGACAGGATATAACGCTGTAAACGGATGTTACGCTGCGGAAGACGAGGAACTGATACAAGGAATATTCCGTGGGGAATTCGGTTTTAAAGGATTTGTTATGACAGATTGGGAATCTTATGAGACGGTTGACATTGCGGCGGCAGTACAGGCAGGGAACTGCTGGATTACGCCGGGCAGCCAGGATGATACCTATGTACGTCCCATTGTAGAAGGCGTAAAAAATGGCACAGTGGACGAAGCGAGATTGAGAGAAAATGTCAATTATATGCTGAATATTGTCGCTAAAAGGACAGGAAGGGGTTAATATGCGTAAAGAGTATATCTGTATTCTGTATCAATGAAAACAGGAATCCCAAATCAGCAAAACGGTAGACAAGCAGAAGTAAGGTGGTTTCCGTAACCCGGATTACAGGTTTCCAATTTGCCGGAATGATGGTTTATTTAAGCTGGAATATTCACTATTTTGTCGCTTTTCATGCGACCAGCTCTGTCAGTTTTGCAGATACAATGTGATTAGAAATTACCGAAGGAGGTAAATCACATGAATCTATTGGAATTAATCTAAATCATCTATATTAACATTCCTGTTTTCTGATATAATGCTCAGGGCCGGACATTCAGTCACGAATAATCCAAAAGGATAAGAAACATCCGCTTTGCTTCCTGTTTTGTCAAAAAGGCAGGTATCAACAAATTGTTACAAGTGCATTGTCATTTTACTGATGGATGACAATGCACTTTTTTGTTATTCTTAGTAGCAGAGCGCGGCAGCAAAAGTAATAGCTGTCGTAGTTCAAATATCTGATATCAGAAATAAACCTGCGAAAATCCATAAAAAAGGAGTCTATATTTATGAAACGAAATTTCCCGCATTTATCCAGTCCGATCCAGATTGGACGTGTGACTTTCCGCAATCGAATGTTCTCTGCACCTATGGGCGGAACAGATATTACCAATGACGGCTGTATCGGTCCGAAATCAACAGCTTTCTATGAACTGCGTGGCAAGGGCGGTGCTGCTGCCGTAACAGTCAGCGAATGTATGGTACACCCCGAAACAGATGGTTCTCATGCATATCATCTGGATACTGCCATCCTGAATTCTCTTGCATCCGCAACCTATACAGCAGATGCGATTTCCAGACATGGGGCAGTTCCAAGCCTTGAACTTTCTCATTCCGGAATGTACGCAGGAACTTATATGACCGATAAATCCCGTCAGCATTTCATGCATCAGTGGGGAGCCTGTGATACAGTCCGTCCGGACGGTGTACCGGTAAAAGCCCTTACTGAAGAAATGCTCCAGGATATTGTTGCATCTTATGGAAAAACAGCAGCACTTGCCAAACGTGCCGGTTTCCAGATGATCATGATCCACGGTGGTCACGGCTGGCTGATCAATCAGTTTCTTTCCCCTTACTTTAACAAACGTACAGACAAATACGGTGGAAGCCTGGAAAACCGCTGTCGTCTCGCTGTTGAAGTTCTGAAAGCTGTCCGTGAAGCAGTAGGACCTGGTTTCCCAATCGAATTCCGTATGAGCGGTTCTGAACTTTTTGATGGCGGATATGATCTGAAAGAGGGTGTTCGTATTGCACAGACGATCGAACCTTATGTAGATCTGATCCATGTATCAGCAGGAACTTACCAGCGTGGCTTTGGAGATACCCATCCATCTATGTTCAAAGACCATGGCTGTAATGTATATCTGGCAGCCGAGATCAAGAAACATGTTTCTATACCTGTGGCAACCATCGGCGGTCTCAATGATCCGGCCCAGATGGAAGAAATCATTGCTTCCGGAAAAGCAGATATCGTCTATATGGCAAGAGCACTTCTCGCAGATCCGTTCTTACCGCGAAAAGTTGTAGAAAACCGCGAAAATGAGATTGTAAAATGTCTCCGCTGCTTTACCTGCATGGCTGAGCGTGCCGCAACTTCCACCAGAAGATGTACCGTCAATCCTCTGATCGGACGTGAAATTGAAGGCAGTGAAGTATATCCTGCACCTGTAAAGAAGAAAGTTCTTGTCGCAGGCGGCGGTCCTGGTGGTCTTTATGCTGCATACACTGCTGCAAGACGCGGTCATCAGGTAATCCTCTGTGAAAAAGAAGCAGAACTTGGTGGAATCCTGAAAAGTGAACAGGCACTTCCATTTAAGAGGGAAATGTATGAACTCTCCAATACCTACGCACTTTTTGCCCGAAATGCAGGTGTGGAGATCCGCACTTCTGTGGAAGTCACACCTGAGTATGTAGAAAAAGAAGCACCTGATGCATTGATCGTAGCAGTCGGATCTCAGCCGCTTGTTCCTCCAATTAAGGGGCTGGATGGCGACAACGTAGTCATCGTCAATAATTACTATCTCGAAAAAGAAAAAGTTACAGATCAGGTAGTTGTTTTTGGCGGCGGTCTTGCAGGATGTGAATGTGCGATTCATCTCGGTCAGGAGGGAAAACAGGTTCATCTGGTATGCGTATTAAAGGGCGGCAGCTTTTTCTTATGTGAACTGGCAAAGCGGATTACTGTTCCGGTATCCCTGGATTTCATGTCGGTATCCAGCTACGGCGGCGATACCAAATCAAGCGGAGTCATTAAGATCGTAAAGGACCTGGATGAGCCTCTGCGCGACAAGAATGTTATTGTTGTGGAGGATATCGTGGATTCCGGACGTACCCTGAGCTATCTGCTGGATATGTTAAAGGCACGCGGACCGAAGTCCATGGCGCTGTGCACGCTTCTGGATAAGCCGGATCGCCGTGTGATCGATGTAAAGGTAGATTATACCGGATTCCAGATTCCAGACGAATTTGTGGTAGGCTATGGTCTGGATTACGACCAGCGTTACCGCAACCTTCCGTACATCGGAGTGGTAAAATTTGATTGATGCAGGCTTTTAGCCGAAGGAGGATGCAGTGAACAAAAACGGCAGAGGAATGAATCTCGTCATTTCCCTTTTGCTTATTGTGCTCCTGGTTTTCTGGTTTTCGGGAATACTGCGCAGCATGGAGGATACCTGTACACAGGCGGAATTCAATCAGATGCTGGATGCCGGAGAAATATCGGGAGCTGTAGTAGTGCAGAACCGGGAAGTGCCGACCGGTTCCGTGGAGGTACATCTTACCTCGGGAGACGAAAAGGTGCTGGTGGTATCGGATGTCAATCCGGTGCTGGAGGAGCTGGAAACGGCAGGAGTCAAGACGATCGTGAGGGATGTGCCCGGCGATAATATATTTTTAACGTCCATCCTGCCTGCGCTGATCACTGTGGGCGGTGTGCTTCTGATCTTCATGATGATGAATGCACAGAATGCCCAGATGAATGGCGGCAATAAGATGATGAATTTCGGCAAAAGCCGTGCGCGGCTGAGCCTTGCAGGCGACAGCAAGGTTACATTAAAGGATGTTGCCGGACTGAAGGAAGAGAAGGAAGACCTGCAGGAGATCGTTGATTTTTTAAGAGATCCGGGCAAGTTTACAAAGGTCGGAGCGAGAATCCCCAAGGGTGTTTTGCTGGAGGGACCTCCCGGAACCGGTAAAACCCTTCTGGCAAAGGCGATTGCGGGCGAAGCAAACGTTCCGTTTTTCTCGATTTCCGGTTCTGATTTCGTGGAAATGTTCGTCGGCGTCGGTGCTTCCCGCGTCCGGGATTTATTCGAAGAAGCGAAAAAAAATGCGCCATGTATCGTGTTCATTGATGAAATAGACGCGGTGGCGAGACGACGTGGAACCGGTATGGGCGGCGG
>ERZ773252.1958-NODE-1958-length-18724-cov-5.009427_pt1 | contig 18724 bp, 8 predicted proteins | sample MGYA00580517_ERZ773252 | MGnify/ENA primary metagenome ERZ773252 (study PRJEB29015, sample SAMEA2737766) | human gut metagenome | biome: human gut; feature: human-associated habitat; material: faeces | place: China | collected 2012 ...
ACCTATGACCCTCTGCTTGTAAGGCAGATGCTCTCCCAGCTGAGCTATGATCCCTTGTGTCTCTCAAGCTCTCTTGCCTGACGACAAAATATAATATACTCTTATTTTCGATGAATGTCAACACTTTTTTTAATTTTTTTTTGATATTTTTATTTTATAGATAGAAACCACGTAAAAAATGGCTTATTTACGTGGTTTCTTCATAATTTATTTTTTTATATTTTTTCGAATTTCATCGAAATTTTCTATGCAATAAAAATAATCCCCCTAAAATCAGAATGATTCCTCCTATGAATGAAAGCTCATCTGTCCGTCCACCTGTCTTTGGAAGATTCAATATAGAATCATTCATAACATTGTACGTCAGATGATAGAAGTAATAATCATTTCCCTGTTTGATCGCTTTACTTGTATCCACATTCTGTTTATCCACCTCTGCCTGTGACATCGTCATTGGCAGTGTAACGATGATTGGTTCTTTTAACAGATTCTTTCCAACCGCTGTCTTTGTCTCTGTGATCGTATAAGTATCAGGTAGCAATCCATCAAAAGTGACTTCTCCAGCAGAATCTGTTTTGGCCTTCGCTACTTCTGCTCCATCAGATGATGTGATCACAAATTCGATATCTCTTAATGATTTCCCCTTAGAATCTTTCTTGATAAGTTTTACAGATCCTTGGATCATCTGATTCATAAACTTCGCTCCACCTGTCAATTGTGCTTTAGCTGTCGTTCCAGTTGGTCCAATATCGAACGTCACAGTTTCTTTCTCCTGATCGATCGTTGCATTGCTGCTGTTGCTCGTAATATTGAGTAATTTGAAATACTTGATCATACCTCCTTCATTACACGTATAAGTACCATATTCCAGATCATCAAACGTCACAGACAGTTCGATCAGATCTCCCGGATGATCTTTCATCTGTTTTTCAACCTCTGCCTTTGTGAATTTGACTTTCTTCTCATAACTGTGTTTCTTTCCATAGACATCGGTTCCAGTCAGTGTAAATATAAAAGTCGGATCCCCAACATCCATATTCAGATTACCTGGGTCCAATGCTTTTGTGATCGTAATGCTTCCTTTCGGCCCTGTACGGTCATGTGTGTTTGTGATCACTGTAAGATCCTGATCATTTTCATCCGTATCATAGGTTGGTCTGTATCCGATCTCAGATTCTCCCGTGATCAATCCTTCTTCGACTTCTTTCCATGTATAATTGACTTTTTTCCCATTGACTTTCACAGGAAGTACCTTACTGGACGCTTTCCAGTTATTCTTCGCACTGAGCATCAATGTTTCTTCCACTTTACCATCAGCCAACAGATTAACTAAGACAGACTTTGGGCGTATGCCATCTTTATTCCCATGATCATTCCATACCTTTTTAACCTTTTTCTTCGTCGTATCTGGTGTATGCGTATTCGTGATCATGATATTCTTCGTTGTTGTACCATCATCATCTATTGTCTCATTTGTCTCATAAGTATCGACATATCCTGTTTTTGCATTACCTGTCAGCTTATCATAGACTTCTTCTTTCACTTCATACTCAAATGGTTCGCCAGCTTTGTCATACTTATCGAGGCAATGATACGTTACATCATCTGACCAGTTATTTGTTTCGTCTAATGTAATAGCATTCTTGTATTTCTCACCATTTCTATATAATTGAGCTTTGATCGATATCGGCCTCAGATTATCTCCATTGCCACCATCTTCCCAAACCTTTTGTACATTGATATCGACATATTCTGGATTTTCATGGAAGTTCGTAAACGAAATTACATACATCGCATCATTCCAGTGTGTACTCGTCAAAGTATAACCTTCGGGAACATCTTCACGAAACTCCCACTTTTCACGATCATCCTTCTTGATATCCGTAAACATTGTCCAGTTATTATCTTTTGTCAGTGTATACACCTTTACTTCTTTTGTTGTCTTATGTGTTGCCTTGATCGTAACAACATCTGGACGGATCTTTGCTGCATTGTCATGATCATCCCATATCTTCTTCAATGCAATATAATCCAGTTTCTGGTTGACTAAAGTATCTGAATCATGCACATATGTTGTTGTATCATTATCCGTATTATTCTCGGCTTTTACATCATGAATAAGATTTTCTTTCGTATCATTGATCACTTTACCCTTAAATGTTAATGTCTTGTCCGATTTCTCATATCCATCTGGTGCGTAGATTTCTTCTACCTCATACATATCACTGTCTGTTCCATCCTTTGCATAGATATCGGTCGGCAATCCAATAAATTCCAGATATTCAAACTGATCATCCTGTGATGTAGTGGTGGCGATCGTATCACCCTTCTTAAAGATATTTTCTCCTTTGCTATTAACGATATCTGTTTTCGCTTTTAAGGCAAATATGGCTCCCGCCAGCTTGTTTCCGTCTTGATCGGTCTTGATCAGATGGATGCCGTATTTTTGCAGAGTATCATTAGCTTTGACATGAATACTTGCTTTCTTTGCAACCTTTAAGGCAATATCTTCCTCTTCTGGATCCAGAACCTCTACCGTAGTCTTGATCGTTTTCTCTGGCAGATCTTTATACGATCCTTGGTTGTTAAAACTGATATTGATCTCGTATTTTCCTGATTTTTCTGCATATGTCGGTGTAAATGCCACATCTTTATCCGTCACTTCCACATCTTCTGCTCCATCGTCATCATAAAGGATTCTCCAGCTAAAGTCCTCTGCCTTGAATTTATCACCTTTTAAGAACCTGTTCTTTGGCATGGCAACGATCTTTAACGGATGTTCCTCGATAAACTTATCTTCTTCGATCTTTAATATCTGATCCATGACATATGTTGTCTTAAGAACTGGATTTCCATAGAACATCTGGCTGACATCTTCTACATTGGAGGTGTTGAAAGATGAAAGATCGAGTGTTTTGATGGAATCCATGGCATAAAACATCTGACTCATATCCACGACTGCGGATGTATCAATATTTTTAAAATTGATCTCTGTGAGATTCCTGCAATTTTTAAACATTTTAGATGATATTGCATTCATGTAGATGACCTGTCCGGCTCTTTGACTTGAGATATAACAATCTCCATCATCGTTCCAAAGCACAATACTGCCATCTTTATTCTGAGAAACATCCGTTGTCACAGCTCCTTCTGGTGCACTCTTCCACGTGAAAGTCACAGATTCCGCATCCTTGATCTTCTGGTTCAATTTTTCGCCTTTTTCCAACACATAAATACCTGTACTTACATTATTGTCTTCATTTCCAAACGGATCTTCCTTGTCTGGTACTTTATCATCATCACGAATATCATTGATACTTCCTGCGGTTGTATCCCATGTCAGTTCTACTTCATGTTTTTCCTGATCTTTGATATAGCCTGTCGGAGACTTGATCTCTTTTATGTAATACTTTCCTAAATAGAAGTTAGTTGTTTCTTTTCCATCCATATCCTTTCTTGTAAAATGGATCTCCTTCTCTTTTGTCGTTGTCTTTTGATCGATCAGTTCGTCCTTCTTCCAGACGAACGTTCCGTCATCTTTCTTGATATTCTCATCCGCATACAGCCCATATACTGCTCCTGCGATCTGATCGTTGTCATAGATAAAACTCTGAGAATCCTTGTCATAATCTGTTAAGATATCTCCCGTCTTACTGAACGTAATTTCTCCATAGACTGGCGTATCCATCTGGTCAAACCTGCAGCTTCCATTTCCAGCGTTATCGTACGTGATCTTGATGCTTGTGGATTCCCCGCTTAACTCAAAAGATTTTTCTTCTGCGTCATCCATGTTGTAGCCTGCTGGCGCAGCAGTTTCCTTGATCGTATATTTTCCATATGGAAGATAGCACTCTGCAGTTCCATCTCCACTCGTTCCTGTAATCAAAGTTGCCACAATATCCTGATCTTCATCATAGATTTCATAGACTGCATCATTTAACAGCTTCTTTGTCTCTGATGAACGTTTGACTAGTTCGATCCTGATCTTATTTTCATCATCTTTATACGGACCAAACGTGACTGTCTTATGGACATCAGACTTGATCAAGACCACATCTTCATCTTCCATCATTTCATGCTTTGGATCACCCTTGATCTGATGCAATGTATAAACACCGATCGCTAACGAGATTGAAGTTGCTTCTCCTTTTTCATCAGTTATCAGAGTATCGACCACTTCTCCATGCGGATCAATGATCTGAAATTCCGCCCCAGATTCCGGTACATACTTATCTTTATTTACGGACATTTGCTTTTTGATCGAAATCTTTGCGGATTTTGTATAATCGTCTTTTAAAACGAATTCATACACTTTGACTTCATCCTCGATCGATGCTTTCATTTCTGTGGAATACTGCGGTAGCGCAAGGTCATAGCCTTCGACACCTCTGGTCTGCACGACTATAAACCCTGTCTTCTTTACGAAATCTTTTAGGAGCATCGCTGCTTTTCCTTCGGAATCTGTGACTAATGTTCCAAGAATCGCATCTCTATTATCTTTTTTCAGTTTTTCAATGTAATGAAGCCTGTCCTGTGACGTTGCCAATGTCTGATCCTTGAAATCTTTCACCATAGATTCATCCAGTACAACAAACTCAGCCCCTGGTTCTGGTTTAGACTTTCCATTCTTGACCATCGTTTTTCTGACCCGGATCTTATCTCCATTATAATAATTATCCAGCTCAAATTTTTTAAATTTCTTATCGCCGTCTTTGATCGTTACATCAAAATCATCAGCGATCTTATAATTATCACTTCCTTTTGTCTGATGAACCGTGTAGATGCCAGGATCTAACTTTCCAGATTGAGCTGCACCATTTTCATCCGTGATCAATGTTTCTATGACTTTCTTTGTCGACTGATCGATGATCTGGAATTCTGCCTTATATTCTTCTTTTTTTGTATAAGTTCCAGTTTCCTTATCACTGATCCTTGTAACCTTTGTCAACATGATCCCTGCATGCTGCTTTGGATCGTTTGATTCAACCTTATAGATCATTTTAGATCCATCAATGCTTACCCATTTGTCCGGTACCATATCATATCCATCGGTCGTTTTCGTCTGATGAATACGGTAAGCTCCATAAGGAAGTAAATCTGTTTCTGCGATCCCTTTGTCATTCGTTGTGATCGTCTGTTTTAAGTTATTCTTGGAATCATAAACCTCAAAAACTGCCTGTGCTTCTGGAACATTTTCCCCGCCAAACGTCTTTACAACCCGTATTGTTCCTTCATATTGCTCTTCTTTCAGATACTGGGATGTATTTTTATCGACCGTGACTGATATATCATTACTAGATACCTTATATCCCAACGGAGCATACTTCTCATGTAAACGGTAATATCCCGGATACAGATCTGTCACTTTTGCATAACCATCCGCATCAGTTACCATCTGTGTCACAAGTGTTCCTGCTTTATAGACAACACTCTTGTTATCGGAGCCTGTGATATCATGGTCAGCATATAGCTCATAGACAGCATTCTGCAAGTTTGCTTCAACTCCTAGATCCCCTCGTTTATTCTTTACAGTTCCCTGTTTAAAGATCTCCAGATCACTCTTTTGAAATTCATTGGTGTAGTTAAATGTGAATGATCTGACTCCACCCTGTTCCACTTTGCTCTGATCTGTCTGATCTGGGATCAGGTGTCCGAATGGGGATTTTGTTTCCCTGACCATCCAAGTGTGGACCGAGGCACTCTTTAAGGCTGAAATCTTCTGCTTTGCAAGTTTTTGTGCTTCCTGCATTGCCACAGCATATGCTTTTGCCGAAGAATCGTACCAGCCATTATCTGTCGCTTCTTTTTGCTGACTTTTTGAAAGATCGTTCCAATTCTTTACATAAGTCTTTTTCGTTGATGTCACACTATAACTTACCGTTCTTTGAACAGTATAAGAAGCTTCTCCATTGTCATCGGTTGTTACACTTCCTTGATAATTCCCATCCATATAGATCTGAAATACTGCTCCAGAAAGCCCTGCTCTTGTTTCCGCATCTTTCTTTTTGATCTTGATCCTTACATTATCTGGGCTGGTTCCTGACTTTGTTGCACTCGTTTTCGCTTTTTCAATATCTGGCGGTGTATGACGAAATCCGAACAAAACCTGATGAGAATCCAGTTTCTTCTTTTTCACACATTTCTTCACTGTATAATAGTAGATCGTTCCTTCTGGATCCTGATCACTGATCATTTTACAGAACTTTTTTGCATCTTTCTGCGAATAACCCCTGTCCACATTTTTTCCTGCCTGATAAACGGTATTTTGCTTATTCGCTCCATGTCCACATGCCCAGATGTATGCCTGACACAATGACAGATCTTTTGTATTCTTGCCGCTTGACCTGAAATACCAGTTTAATGCTTTTGCAATTCCCTTTTTTTCATAAGTTGCTGCATTGATCGTCTTGTATTTTAAGGTATCTCCAGAACACATGGTCTTTCCAGAGTTTAAGCAAAACACTCTGTGTCCGTCAGCTGTCATACTCCACAGACCTTCTGATGCAGGACGATCAATCTCTGAGATCTTATTACTTGATAATGCCTGGCTCATCACCAGTTTGGCTTTTCCTGTGAAAGCCTTGACGTCTCTATTCTTCAGGAACAGTGATTCTCCTGAACCACTCAGATACATTGTCATGATCATCAGGAGGGTAAGAATACTTACCGATATCTTTTTACAGATCGTCTTCATTTGTTTCAAACTTTCTTCCTCCTTTTTACTTGTAACGGTTTGTGAAATATCCTGGCTGCCCTTCCTTGTCGATCCTTCCATACTCAGAATCTACGTGGTCTCTCGAAAATCCAGTTCCATTCTGCCCTTCCAGTTCGATCGAGCCATTAAACATGCCGTCATCATGAATAATGTTGTGTGTGTCGAATGATCCATCTGTTTTCTTCCAGACAGCATACAATTCACAAGTCTGTCCAGCATCGCAGAGAGTATTGACTGCCTGTCTATCGGTATATTTTGCTTTGATCGCATTCGGATCTTCACTCCATCCAAGGAAGGTATATCCCGGCCGTTCAAATGTATTTGCTGGCAGGATATCATCCTGTCCATATTTTAATTCCACAGTCTTTTTGCTGCCTGATGCACCATTTCCATCAAATGTTACTTCATAAGAGTTCTTGGACCAAACAGCATAAAGTGTTATACCCTCCGTGTTACTCCATGTGATCGTCTCTCCTGGAGAATACCGTGCTCTCACCGCATGTTTATCTGTATTCCATCCAACAAAGGCATAGCCTTTTTTCGTGTATCCATTCTCAGCAAAGCTGTAATTTTGATCGTACGTGGCTGTCCCATCATTCACATATCCAGAATCTTCTCCATTTCCATCATAGTTTACAGTGTATGTATTCGCTGTCCACTGGGCTGTCTCTGTATAATTACCACATACCAGCCAGCCTGTATTGGACATCCATTTTGTTCCTTCATCCAGCCATCCTTCCAAGGTATAACCTCTTCTTGATACCGTTGGAAACGAAAAATAATCTCCATCCGTAAAATTCCATGTTACATCTGCACCATCTCCACCATTTCCGTTGTAATAAATGCTGCGGCTTGGCTTTTCCAGATTCAGATTTATAGAACACCAGTCATAAGTTTTCCATCCATCTCTGTCAGCGGAGGCCACTCCGACCAATCCAGTACTGACATGGATATTTACTGATTTCCAATGTTCTTGAGTATCATGATAGGAATTTTCCCAAAATCCATCATTTCCTCCGCAATAAAGCGTTATATCCTTGCTCGGATCTGAAAATACTGGTTTATCCACCGTTACCCATTCCCAGGATCGATGCTGTTCATGGGCCGGTAACAGATACCAGACTTTGATCGTTAAAAGTGTATAGTTGTTGTTACTGTTCTTCTCTGAATATATCGTCTGTTTATTCACTGTAAGCTTATAATCTCCGCCTCCACCGGAATACGTCGTTACCGTATATGGATGTCTGGAATTATTAAATGTCCCACCGCTGACATTTTTATTTTTTTCATATTCATCACTATGAATATACATTGTCAGACTATCGCTTTTCCCATTTGGTCCATTGATGTTCACTGTTAAATGTCCATCTTTAAAATGTTTGTTTCCTCCTGTATTATATGATTGATAAGCATGTGCCTTCTTCATCTGATACCATGCCAGAACGGAAACAAATGAAACCATGACCACTAATACCACTATGATCTTTCGTTTTCTTTCCAGGATCTTTTTTGCATTCTTCATCATATCCTCCTCTCCATCTATTTTTATCTATCTTCCTTTTGTTTCCTGATCTTCTGTCCATGATTCCTCATACAGTACACCACATACCGATATCTTCCATGTCCTCGGTACGGATGACAGGTTAAAAGTGTGACCATATCTTTCCCTTTTTGAATCAGAATCTTGTCCATATCATATGGATCAATCACTTTAATCTTTGTAACCTGGTAATCCAGTCTTTCCCATGGATTTCTAATGATCACCTGATCGCCTGTTTTTAACTGTTCGATGTCCCGAAAATACGGAATTCCCCGATATCCCCGATGTGCAGCGATCACGCAGTTGCTGTCTTTTTGTCCTACTGGCAGGGATGTCTGTCCCATGATCGCTGCTCCTTTTCTCATATTTTCCATCGTCGCTCCCAGATATAATGGAAGTTTCTGTTTCATCTTCGGTATCTTAATGTAACCGAAGGTATTCTTTTCGTTTCTTAAGACGATCGGTGCACTGCGGTAACTGAATACATCCTTTAGTCCTGCTTGTTTTTCTTTGAATATCTTCCTGTTATAGCGGACTGCTTTTTGATACAGTAGATCATCCTGTTTTCTTTTGCTTCTCCTCTGCGTCAGTTCTTTCACTGTCTGATCGGACTGTTTTTGTTTCAGATATGATATGATCTCCGGATAAAGCAGTAACGTGATCCCTATCACCAGAAAAAAGATTCCAACAATATTTATGATCTTTTGTTTCACCCATATCTCCTTTCTCCGCTTTTTCTTTTCATCTTTTCATATACTTTTCTGACTGCGATCAATACACAAATGATCAATAGTCCTGCAAAGATGGCCCGTTTGTAAACTTCCATCCATTGCGAATGATGATTTCTTGCTCTTATCTCTTCCTCTTTTGCATGATAAGCTGTGCGAACTCCTCGGACTAATAAACGCTTGTCATTAACTCCATAGGGTGTGCAAGTAACCAATGTTACATGATCTTTTCCTTCCATGATCTGAAGTTCCTTTGTATCTTGTGGTTCCACGACTGTGATCTGATCCACACGGTAAGCAAGCTTTTTATCCAATACATGTATAAAAAAGAAATCTCCCTTTTTCATCTCTGTCAGATCTGTAAAGATTTTTGCAGAACTAAGCCCAGTATGCCCAGTCAGCACCGCATGGGTATCTTTTCCTCCAATCGGAAAGGAAGATGCAGCCAGATGTCCGATCCCATGTTCCAAAACTGTCCCACTTGTCCCATGATAGATCGGTAGATTAATTGAAATGCAAGGAATCTTTAAATATCCCATGATCGATGATCCATCAATATTTAATATTCTATTATAATGAACCATCTCTCCATCCAAACGTTTTACCTTAAACGGATCAGTCAACTGTACTGAAGATCGCATCAATTCCCCATTATACTGTTTTGCTTCATCCATTACTTTTTTTATGATCGCCTGATCCATTCCGGCTGCCTTTTCCTGATAACTTTCCACTGTCGAACCTGCACTCTTTTCAAACAGATAGTTGCTTACAAATGGATAAGACAGCAGAAAAAAGCCGGCCAGAATAACCAGAATCGGTATGATCTTTTGTTTCATTTTATCTTTGTGATCGTCCTCTGTTTTTGTTCAAGATCAAGATCCCACATCCAGCAACAACAACCCCTGCAATGATCAGAAGATAGTTTCCTGCCCCACCTGTCATTGGCAGCATGAACTGCTTCTGATTTGTGATCTGCATATTGATATATGCATTTCCAGAATCATCGTGTTTTGTCATCGTTGCCTTTGTCTCATCCACAGTCGCACTCGCTGCTGTAGTCTGAACCGTCACATCATTCTTTAATACCGCACCATTAGGAACTCCATCATTTGCTGTGGAATCTGCATCAGACTTACTCTGGATCCCTGTGATGTTTGCTTCGGTTGGTGTGATATCTGCTTTTGTCTCTTTGACCTTAACGATCACTTCTTTCTTTAACAGGGAGTATCCTGCATCGGAGTGTGTTTCTGTAAATCCATATTCATCTCCTTCGATCCCATTGATCACAAGTTTTCCATCAGAAGACGGACTAAACTGAGTCGCATCAGCTTCTTTTGCAGACTTTCCTGTTACCTGATAAACACCTGCTCTATCTGCTCTTGCTACCAGATAGTAATTATCTGTCTTATTTTTTACAACGAATTTAACCTTTGTTGCATCTCCCTTGCTGTCAGAAAATTTCTTTGTCAGATCATATCCGTAAGAGTATACGATACATTTGTCTTTTAAAATATCATAATAATTCGTATTTGTTCTCTTCCACGTAAGGGATACATCGTTTGAATTTCCTTTATCACCAAGAATAACGCTGTCATCTGTATTCACCTTAGCTGTATAGTATACAACAATATATTTATCAGAATATTTCTTATTCAACTCCTTAAGTCCTGCTTTTGTCATCTCGATCTTCATTGCAGGATCGTCTCCAGATTTCCCGTATGTTGCTGCAAACTTTGGATCCGTGTCAGAACTCTTCCATACAGCCAATGCACCACTCTTCTCAACATTGTTCACATTTGTTCTGTCCGCTGCATCCTTAGTTTCATAGATTGCGATCACGGCATCTTTCCCATATGTCATTCCATTTGCCATTGTATCGTTAAATGTATAAGTTGACAGGTAGGTTGTTGATGATGTGATATGTGGCAATTTTGAAATGAACTGATAATCCAGTCTTTCTGCTTTAGATGCTGTCACGGTACTCTGATATTTGTATTCATTTCTTGCAGAAGTAAAATCTGCCAGTCTGTCTGTATTGGCAGTTGTTACATTGTCCTGATCTGGATTATTGCGTACTCTTTTGTCAAGTGTTGGATTTCCAGTTTCATTCTTTGGATAACAGATCACATCATAGAACCAGTCATCTCCCTTAGAATCCGTGGATGGCAACTGTACAAACCATGGATTTGTTGTGTAAGTTACATTTTCTGGTGCCTTTGTCTCAACGATCAGGTAAAGACCCAGTAGCAATTTGTCTTTACTTGTCACACCATTAGCATTAGTCTCATCCATGGCTGTCCCATTCTTTCCCATGTAATCTTCTAATTTATCTTTCGTTACCGTATTATCTTCTAATGCCTTGGCAAGTTTCTCATTGATCTGCTGGCTTGTAAAATATGTCTTACTTCCTTCTGTTTTAGCTGCATCAGAAGATGTCAAACCCAAAATCTGCTGTATTGTGGTTGGAAGTTCATAGATCATCTGGATCTTTCCATTCTCACTCTGCTGTTCAACATCTCCAACTCGCAGGTAACTAAATTCCACACCTTTGATCGCATATTTTTCCAAGGCTGCTTCCGCAGCAGCGTCCTGTTTTCCTGTTGGTGTAAACTGACTGGTATTAACACCGGCCTGTTTTGCTGCTGTCATGTCATATTTGTGGATCGTTATGGATCCAGTTTTACTTGTATCGACCACATCTGTTGATGCCGCTTTGATATTAACGATAGGTGCAAGCATCATTGCTGCAGATAATACAGCAATCATTATTTTTTTGATCATATTTTGAATCTTCATTTTTCTTTCCTCCTATTTTTTAGAATAGAAAAAGCACAGAAATCATTGATCATACTCAATGATTCTGTGCTTTTCTTTATGTAATATATACTATTTTATTTATCTGTCAAATTAGTTTTGTCAGGTGCAATCATGATCGTATTCCAAAAAGAATCTTTGACTGCCTCTGCCTGAATCTCATCTACTACTGTGTCAAGATCGACATCACTTGTTAACTTCTTGCTCTCATCCATTACGGAAACTTTATCGTTGATTCCTAAGGATGTGATCGTAACAAACTGTTCTTCACTAACTAGTGTTCCTTTCTTTAGTGGAACCGCTAACTGATAATTCTTCTGCAATACTGACTTGATCTCATTATACATTGCTTTAAATTCTTTGCTTCTGTATTTCTTCTCAGCTTTCAGCTGCTTTGCCTTCTTATCAGCCTTCGCAGATATCTTTTGATCAGAATAAATCTCCCAGCATGGACCTCCTGCTGATGCTGACTTCGTCTGTGCGATCACTTCTTTTAGTGGATATTTGTACTGTGTACGCTGTCTGCTTCCAACATCTGCAACCGTTACCTGATCATTATCATCGATCGCAACCAATACGATAAAATGACCTTTCTTCGTAAAATATCCTGGTCCCATCAGTGCTACTACTGGATGCTTCTTCTTCAATGCATCTCTAACCTTGCTGACATCACTTCCAAGTCCATGACATTCCAGTTTATACTGTTGTGCCAGTGCTGGGACCATCTCATGACTTGCTCCAGCACTACTGTAATAGCCATTCTTATATGCCCATACTGTTGTATCAACTGGAGTTACCCATTTATTCGTCAGCGAACTGATACAAACTGCCATAGCGCTTAGTCCGCATCCACTGCTTTTGATCTGATATCCATTGTCATTCCATGCTGCATCTGCCTGATTAAAATAAATAAATCCCTGTATCGTCTCTTTCTTATCTTTCATCTCAAGACTATGATCATTATATACTTTTGGAATGATAGATTTTTTATCTTTCTTGTCTTTTTTCTTATCTTTTTTATCTTTCTTCTTATCTTGATCAGACTTTGTCTTTTGTTTCTTTGTATGTGTTGCTGCTGTATGTTTCTTTGTATGTGTTGCTGCAGCCGTTGTATGCGTCGTTGCCGCTGTATGCGTATGCGTTGTTGCTTCCGTTGTCGGCTTTGCCTGAGTCGTCTGTGTTGTTGTCTCTGTCGTTGCTTCACTTTCTGTCGTCTGGGCAGAAGAATCTGTCTTGGTCTCAGTCTGTTCACTGCTTATTTGCTCTCTTGTGACTGGCTGATCTGCTCTGACCACAGACACTGATCCAAGCATCAAAAACGTATACAGAGCTACTACAGCTGCTGTTTTACGTGTTTTTCTCATCTTTCATTGTTCCCCCTAACTATTTAAACATACTTATTATACCACTTTGGATACCCTCGTCAATAAAAATGAATGGTCATGATCCATGTTCACATTTTTTTCATATCTTATGCTTCAAAGACTAATTTTTCAATTGCATATGCAACACCATCTTCATTATTTGTCTTTGTCACAAAGTCTGCGATCTCTTTCAGATCAGGTTGTCCATTTTCCATAACAACACCGGTTCCTACAGCTTTGATCATCATCGTATCATTTCCTGCATCTCCACATGCCATCACTTCATCCATAGATAATCCAATTTGCTCTGCCAGATGTAAAAGTCCATCTCCTTTATCACATCCAATCTGATTTATTTCAATGTTATTTCCCAGAGAACTTGATACACTCGCAATATTTTTCTCGATTAATTCTTGTCTTGCAGTTTCCCGCTCTTCCATATCATCAAAAAATACATTGATCTTCTCAATTCCCAGCGGATGCTCTTCAATGTACTTTCGCAGATCATCCAGCGGCAGTCTTGTATCTCTCACAAGTTTTAATACATGATCTGATACACCATACTCTGCAAGATGGTCAAAATAGCATCGTTCCATATACCCTTGCCCATTCTGATAAATATCACGTGTACAATGATATTTTTCCAAAATATCAAACAACGAAAATACCGTTTCTTTTGGTAGATGATTTGTATATATGATCTTATCTTCTTTCTGATCATAAACAGTTGCCCCGTTACAGCAAACAGCATATCGAACGCCTGGAATATCTCTTAAAAATTCTGGAATTGCTTTAAAAATACGTCCTGTTGCTGGAACTATATAAACACCCCTTCTGATCGCTTCTTTTAGAACTTCTTCTGTGTGTTTTGAAATCTGTTTCTCGCTGTCTAAGAGTGTATTATCTAGATCCATCGCTACTAATTTTATCTTACTCATGCTATTCCTCCACAAAAAAATAATTTTGAATGTTGATCTGAAGACTTTTATATCCCTGATACTCATTGATCACTGGATAATATGTACATGTGATATACTTTGCTGTTCCCATTTTCTCTCGAAATTCATCTTCATCCTCAAAAATCATGCCATCAATCCTAGTTCCCTGACTACTCTTTAATGCTAATTTTATCACATTTTTATTTTTTCCAAAAACATTCACACGTTCCACTTTTAACTTTCTGTGTGCAAATAATGGTTTTTTATTTTCTTTTCCAAATGGCTCTAAAACAGATAACTGATGGATCAGATCCATGGTAATATAATCAACTGGCATATCAATATCAATCTGTACTTTCTTTGCAAAATCTTTTTTCTCAAGGGTACAGTTCTCATTGATCTTTTTGCGGAATTCCTGTAATTTTTCTTTTTTCAAAGAGCATCCTGCTGCCATTGGATGTCCCCCAAACTTTGTGAACACCTCTTTGACTTTCATCATCTCTTCAAACATGGAATATCCTTCGATGGAACGTCCAGAACCTTTGATTCCTTCTTTTGCATCTGTTAAGACAAATGCTGGATGATTTAAGCGGTCCTTGATCCTTCCTGCTATGATACCTGCAATACTTTCATGACATTCTGGAAGATATAATACAAGCACTTTATCTCCTTTTGCTTCATATTCGAACGCCTGTCCCAGTGCCTCTTTTACCCCATTTTCTGTCATGGTTTTCCGAAGATCATTCAGTTCTTTTAATTCTTCTGCTGTCTGTTTTGCCTTCTCTTCATCTTCTTCCAGAAATAGATTCAATGCTTTTTCGGCAGATTCCAAACGTCCGCTCGCATTGATACATGGTCCAACAATAAATCCTAGTGCATAAGACTGTATCTGTTTATCCATCAGATCATGCACATTCAGCAATGCTTTCAACCCGATATTTTGTGTATCTTTGATTCGGCGTAATCCTTCTTTGACAAAGATTCTGTTTTCTCCTGTCAGATCTACCACATCACAAACAGTCGCGATCGCAAGCATGGATAACAACTCTTCCAATTGGCTTTCATCTTCTTCCATTGCCTGATAAAATGCCCTCATAAACTGAAAAGCCACTCCTGCTCCACAAAGTAACGGATACGGATAATTGCATGCTTCCTGCTTTGGATTGATCACTACATCTGCTGGTGGAAGAACCTCTTTTCTCACTCCTGCTTCATCGGTATCAAATGGCACATCATGATGATCCGTAATGATCATTGTCAGTCCATGTTCTTTGCCATATGCAACTGCATCTGCTGCTGCAATCCCATTATCACAGGTAAGGATCGTATCAATCTGGTCTTCCACTGCTTTTTCAATGATATTTTCATTAATTCCATAGCCATCTTTCATGCGGTCTGGAATCTGAAAATCAATCTTTCCACCAAGATCATGAATCGCTTTCCACAAAATATAATTTGAGACAACTCCATCTACATCATAATCTGAAATAATACGGATCGTTTTCCCCTCTTGTACCTTTTGCTTCAAAATCTCAACTCCTTCTTTGACGCCTTTCATCAAAAAAGGATCTGAAATATCTGAAAGTTCTCCATACAGATACTGCTGTATTTGTTCATCCCCAACCACATCCCTGTTGCGGATCAGCCGTGCGATCACTGGATCTATGTTAAATTTTTCTCCAATCTGATTAAAATCAGCCTTTTTCTTATACAGATACCACTGTTCCATCATCTTACTCCATTTTTCATAAAAAAGAGCATCCAGTATTTACTGAATACTCTTTTTGAATGTTTTATTTTCTTTTCTTTTTCTTCTTTTTCTTGCGGTTTGGATTCGCTGTGATCTTCTCTGGCTGTGCTTGACTGGCTGCCTGATTTTCTTTGATCACATCTGATCCAATTCGCGTCTTCATCATATACCAAAGTGGTCCAGTTAAAAATACAGAAGAGAACGCTCCTCCGATCACACCCACCATCAATGCTAATGCAAATTCTCTTAAGGAGGATACTCCGCAGATGAATAACGCTAACACCATAACAAATGTTGTCAAACTTGTATTGATCGTACGAACCAATGTACTTGAAATACTCTGATTCACAAGTGCTTTGATATCATCTCTTGTCCGGATCGTCTGAAGTTTCAGATTCTCACGGATACGGTCAAAGATAACGATCGTTGAGTTGATAGAATATCCAATGATCGTTAACATACATGCGATAAATGTTCCACCAACAGATAATCTTCCAACAGAATATGCTGCAAATACGACCAATACGTCATTGATCAATGCGATGATCGCACTGGATCCAAACTTCACATCTTTGAATCGGATCGCAATGTAGATCAGCATACAGATTGCTGAGATCACAACGGAAATAAATGCATCTCTTTGCATTTCATTACTGATCGTTGAACTGATATTCTCTGTTGTTACAGATTTTACTTTATAATCTTTCTTTAATGTATTTTCGATCTGTTTTCTCTGGCTCAGATTCAATTCTACACTTTTTACAACCATCTGATTGTTTGCTTTTACTTTCTGACTCTGAACAGAGGTTGACTTGCTGACTTTCTCGTAAGCTTTCACAACCTGTTTTTCTAAAGAATCATTGACTTTCTGGTCATCCTTGAATGTGATCGTAGATGCTGTACCACCTGAGAATTCCAGATCATAATTCAAGATTGATCCAATCTTGCTTCGATTCATTGGAAGTGCAGCAAGTCCGATCAAAATAATCACACCTGCAACTGCAACGTATTTCTTACCTGTACGGACAAAATCTCTTGTTTTGATCGTTCTTGGTTTTCCATACCATTTCTTGTCGCGAAGTCCAAAATGATATGCCGCATATACAAGGAATCGGCTGATCACAAGTGCTGTAAACATAGAGATCAATACACTCATTCCAAGTGTCTGAGCAAATCCTTTGACCGTTCCTGATCCTTTAAACCATAAAACTAATACTGCGATCAATGTTGTAACGTTACCATCGATGATCGCTGATGCTGCCTTTCCGAATCCAGATTTGATCGCTGCTCCTGTACTCTTTCCTGCCCCGATCTCTTCCTGAATTCTGGCATAAATGATAACGTTTGCATCAACTGCCATACCGATACCGAGGATGATACCTGCAAGTCCCGGCAATGTCAGTGTCGCATTAAATCCATTCAGTGCTAATAACATCATCAGCATATAAATCGCAAGTGCCACACACGCAATCACACCAGGCACTGCATAAAATGCGATCATGATCAAGCATACCAGTACAAATCCGATGACTCCTGCTTTGACCGTTGTCTGGATTGCATTCACTCCTAATTTCGCAGATACTACGTTAGAACGTAATTCGTTTAATTTCACTGGTAAGGAACCGATTCGAATTGATGAAGCTAAATTCTCTGCTGCTTCATAACTTTCCATACCATCGATCGTACATTCTCCTTTTGTGATCGCTTCCTGTACATTTGGGGCACTGATCACCTGATTATCATAGATAATATAAATTGGTTTTCCAATATTGGCTTTTGTAGCTTTCGCAAATGCCTTTGTTCCCTTAGCATCAAATTCAAGTGCAACTAAATATTCTTTCTTACCAGTTGTCTGATTCTGATTAGTTACAGCTTTGGCTTTCTTAACATTTTGACCTGTCAATACAGTATCTAATGTTGTCTGAGTCGTTGTTTTTCCATTCTTCTTTACTTTTACCTGTTTCTGGACAGCAAAAGAAAGTGTTCCTGGTTTACCAAGCTCATCTAAAATCTTATTTGCATCTGTTACTCCAGGAATCTCGATATTGATACGATCTTTTCCTTCCTGATAAACTTCTGCTTCTGTACTGTACCCTTCTACACGCTTCTGAAGTTTGTATACAGTATCTTTCATATCACTATCAGATACATTCTTGCCATCTACTTCATATGTAATACTAACTCCACCTGCAAGGTCTAATCCAAGTTCGATATTGCTTGCTCGACCGATCTTCTTCTTTGTGATTCCCTTGGTTGTGATAAATGCTCCAAATACACACAAAGCGATCAGTAAAATAAGCCCTGCAATATACTTGCCACTGCTATTACGCTTCTTCATTCTCCGTCTCCCCTTCTAATGCCAATGCTGCCTTTACCATTAATGCACATTCTACCCTCTTGCGCTCTAATTTACATCCGATCTCATAAGTTCCATCGATCGTACCGTTAAAGTTATAAGAATTTGCACTGCATCCACCACTGCAATAGAATCTTGCAAAACATTTTTTACATTCTTCTTTGGAGTATACATTACATGCCTTGAATTCTTTGACGATCTCATCTTTCTTGACTCCTTCGTAAACATTACCCATTAAGAAGTCTTCTTCTCCTACAAACTGATGGCATGGATATAAATCTCCCCATGGAGTCACTGCAAGATATTCTGTTCCTGAACCACATCCGGATAAACGTTTTGCAACACATGGCCCTCCTGTTAAGTCGATCATAAAGTGGAAGAAGGTAAATCCTTTTCCTTCCTTCTCTCTTTTGATCATCTCTTTTGCAAGAAGATCATATTCATCCATCAGAATTGGAAGATCCTCTTCTGTGATCGCATAATCTGCTGTATCTGGTGCTACAACAGGTTCTACAGAAA
>ERZ773252.1964-NODE-1964-length-18688-cov-6.363280_pt1 | contig 18688 bp, 20 predicted proteins | sample MGYA00580517_ERZ773252 | MGnify/ENA primary metagenome ERZ773252 (study PRJEB29015, sample SAMEA2737766) | human gut metagenome | biome: human gut; feature: human-associated habitat; material: faeces | place: China | collected 2012 ...
AAAATAATACTTTTTGACAGACTGACGCCCGCTCAAAAATGAGCGGGCGTTTATGGTTTTTACCGATTCTCGTTGCCTTTCTGGCACATGGTAGTGAAAATCACGCCTGCACCGGAGACAACCCCTACGCTTATCCACAGCTTGGATGAGCCGCTGGACAGGTACTCCTTGAAGCTGTCAGCCGTTGGGATATCGTTCTCTGCAATATCAGTAGCCGAAACCTCGTTATCCCAGGTTTCACCGGCCGGAATCGGTCCATCGGGAATGTCGATAATGATCGGCTCGTAGGAAACCTCCGGAACATCGGAATCCGGACGGTTTACAGATGAATCAGTCTCGTTCTTTGAGATCTCTGAAACGAAAGCAGCGTCCGTCTCCGGAGAATCCTCTGCTGCAAAAGCGCTGATGCCGAGCATATTCAGACTCAGGCTGGCGGTGGTCAGCAGAACAAGAAAACGCTTGCCTTTTCTCTTCATGAGCTCTCCCTCACTTTCGCATGAAATCAGAAGCGTAAATCAATGCCGCTTCTTATTATCGAACATAGTTTATCAGACAGCAGATACAGAAAGAGGGTATATTTTGCAAAATGACAGCATTTTCCTAAAAATATTTTATACAAGGCGCTAAAGCGGACAACGGACACGGAAAAAGCCGTTCTGAGGCATAGAACGGCTTTGGAGAAGTTATTCCCACTGCTCCCAAACATCGGGCTGGTAGCCGACAGTTGCCTGACGGCCGTTGCGGACAATTGGCGTTTTCATCAGCGTGCCGTCCTCGAGCAGCTTTTCCTTCTTGTCCTCGTCGTAGGCGAGGTAGGCAAGCGACGCATAACTCTTGCTTTTCTGGTCGAGCAGGTTGTCCAGTCCGCCGACAGCCTTCAGCACGCTGTCCAGTTCACCCTTGGACATGCCCTTTTGCGCAAGGTCGATCATCTGGAATTTAATGCCGCGCTCCTTGAACCAGCGCTGTGCCTTTTTGGTATCAAAACACTTGTTTTTGCCGAAAATCTGAATATTCATGCTGTAATCTCCTTTGCTCTGCTGTTTGCATTATAGCAGAACTGGGAGAGGAAAACAAGGGCAATACCGCATAATTGAACAAGAGCGATTTGCGCAAAGCGTCGCGGCAGCGCGACCGGAGCCTGCGCAAGGAACCGCAGCTTTAATTGTGCGGTGTTGCCCAAATCCTATTGCGGTCGGCGCAGGTGCAAAACGCCGTAGGTGCGTGTGAACGGATACAGCAGCACACAGACAAGTGCGGCGCAGCGGCCAACCTCACACAGGAGGAGAGGCACTGCGAAGAATACCTCGCCGTGTCGGGCAAAATTGCCGATGGCAGCCAGTCCGGCGGCAGTGAACGCCGGATAGGGGAGCAGGGCAGCGGTGTTAGCTCCAAGCAGCAGCACTGTGCGCAGCAGCAGGAGTGCGAGCAATGCACCGCCTGCGCTGAGTCCGCGCGACACGCTTGCGGACAGCCTGGTCTCCGGCAGAGAAAACGCCAGTACGACCGATGCCGGCAGCAGGGAGTACAGAATATGCCGGAATTGCGGCAGCAATGCCGCTGTCGGTGCGGAAAAGCTGGCAGGCGTAAGCTGTGTGAATGTCAGCACGCCGGAGAGCAGGAGTACCGTACCGGCAAGCCACGCGATCGGCAGTGCCCACATGGCACAGCGGTTGAGCCCCATTGATGCCATGAGCAGGATGCAGACTGTCAGCAGCACAACTGTGCCGCCGCATGAGCGTCCGGTGAACACGGTCTTCTGCAGGAAAATGCTCATGCGGGCGATGGATGCCAGCAGCGGAAACAGCGAGGTCAAGGCGAGCACCCATTGTGCAGGAGCCGAATGCCGAACACGGTCGGACAGCCTTGCCGCTCCGATACCGGCCAGTGCACAGACCGTACACGCGAGTGCAGCGGCGTACACGCTCTGCCCGTCGGCGGGGAGATACAGTAATTCGCTCATTGGCAGCAGGGCAAACAGCGCCGTACACCACCGCGGAAACAGCCGCTCACGCATAGGCGCCACCGCCGATCTCACCGTCTAAAAAGCAGTTCAGCCGTTCGTTTTTGAACACTGCCGTGCCTGCCGGTGCCGTCTGTCCGAACGCATCCACGCGCAAGGCCGGAAGAATGGCCGTGCCGTCTGCGTGCAGCACATCGGTGACGCGGTACAGCGGCATATCCGGCAGAACGCCGTCCTGCGCGGAGCGGTCAAGCAGCTCGCTGAGCGCGTACACCTCGTTGTCGTTCTCCAGCAGCTCGGCAGCAGAGCCGTCCCGCACGACGGCTGCCCGCAGGCTGAGCCGCACATCGTTTTCACGGCAAAGATAGTCTGCCAGTGGAAGAATGCTCTCAGAAACCGCATCCTCACTTAAAAGCAGCACCTGTGCATGGCTCAAATACAGGTCGCCCGGCAGGATACTGCGCAGGTTGCGCAGTGCGTCCGTCACATCGGTTCCGGTGGCGGACAGGTAAGCCGGAGCGGCGGTGTCATCCGGCGAGTCCTGCCGCACAACCTCGGCGGTCAGGCAGTACACACCGTTTTTGCAGTCGAGCGCAAGTGCGGATACCGGCGAAACCTCTCTCGCACAGCCGCACAGCAACAGCAGCAGCGGCAGGAGTCTGAGCAGCTTCACGGGCGTTCCTCCTTCGACGGGCGTTTGACGGCAAAGCGGTCGCAGCGCATGAAAAACCATGGATAGCGAAGCCAGGTGTCCTCATGCTCGGCGGAGATGCGCGGCACCAGATTGAGCAGGTACGGTACCGAGCACGAGTGCATGCGGCACAGTGCTGCGAGTGTTAATCCGAGTGCAAGACCAACGCCGTACAGTCCCCAGGAGGCTGCAGCAGCGAGCAGCACGAAGCGAAGCCACAGGGCAGCGGTCTGCAGCTTGGGCACCATCAGACCGGTGACACCCGCGATAGCGACTACGATAACGGTCGGTGCGGCGGCAAATCGCGCGGAAACTGCCGCGTCACCGAGCACCAGACCGCCGACAATGCTCATCGTCTGTCCCATGGCACCGGGCGTTCGCGCTCCGGCTTCTTTAAGCGCCTCGAGCACGAACAGCATCAGGAGAATCTCCCATCCGATGGGAAGGGGAACGCCGCGCTGTGCGGCGGAGACAGCGAACAGCAGCCGCGCGGGCACTAATTCTCGGTGATAGAGCATGAGTGCGGCGTACATGGCGGGAAACGTGATCGTGAATACAAATCCGATGACACGCAGGATACGCGAAAGATTTGCCTGCAGAAAGCTGATATAGTAATCGTCGTTGGACTGAAAGCACTCCTGAAACAGAAACGGCGCTGTGAGCGCTACCGGACTGCCGTCCACGACGAGGACGCACCGACCCTCCAGCATACGGGAAGCGGCAACGTCCGGTCGTTCGGTCGTGCCGAGTGTCGGAAACGGCGACCAGCGGTGGTCGCGTATGCGCTCGGCAAGATAGTTGGAGTCGAGCACGCTGTCGATATCGAGCGCGGTCAGACGCGTTTCCAGACGCTCAACCAGACTGTTTTCACACAGTCCGGCAATATAGCACAGGCACACATTGGTGTTCGTGCGGCTGCCGACGCGCATAAATCGGAATTTCAGCCGAGGGTCGTTTACGCGGCGGCGGATGAGCGCCAGATTGGGCATAAAGCACTCGGTGAAGCCCTCTCGCGGGCCGGAAAGCACGCGCTCGTTTTCCGGCTCGGCGGTGCTGCGCTTGTCGAAGCCCTTGGTGTTGACGAGAACCGGACGTGCATCGCCGTCAGTCAGTACAATGGCGTCGCCGTAGAGAAAGGCGGCAAATACCTTGTTCATATCGGTTTCCACGCGGCATTCGTCGGCCTGGAGCACAGCGGCGGCGAGTATATCGGCGGAAAGCCGCGGCTGCTCACAGCGCAGGATCGGCCGCACAAGGCTCTGGTTGATGGCAAGGGAATTTACCATGCCGTCAAAGAAAAACAGCGCGCAGCGCAGTCCGTTTTGACCGATGGCACGCCGGATGATAAGTGTATCGTCGTTCCGGAACAGCTCCTGCATTATGCGGATGTTTCGTTCTAGATCGGCGGTAAATGTGATCGTTTCCATAGTTTCACCCCGAAAATAAGGATGTACAGAAAACGATAGTTTATGCAGGTTAATTGAGAATGGAGAATTGAGAATGAAGGATTGCGGTATCGCGCGTAGCGCGATTAGTAAGTACCGCCTTGCGGCGAACTCCTTCATTTTCCATTCTCCATGTTCCATTTTCAATTCAGCAGTTCGTCAGACAAGACCTCACCGAAGAGCCTGATTCCCCGCAGCGCTTCCGTCATCGTATTACCAGAGGAACCTACCTCCACCAGAAACGCGCTGTGCGTTGCATGCTGATTAAACCGCTGGGTCCGCAGATTAAGCGGGCGCATGAGTGTCGGATAGGTGCGGTTGAGCCGGTACTGCAGCGATGCTGCACGATTCAGGTTCTCCTGCCAGTCCGGGTGATACAGGCCGCCGTCATCTGTGCCGACCACGAGCATCAGCTGTGCGGTTTCCTCGCCGTTTATCGTGCAGGAGGTCTTGTAGGCGCGTCCGTCATCGGTCAGGATCGAGTCGCGGTGCACGTCAATGACGGTTGTGATGGATGGATATTCTGCCAGCGTGTCCTCAACCACGGCAAGCGAGCGGTCATACGCGCCGGTGTACACGGGCGAATCGAAAATTTCGCGGATATGTACGGCCTCAATGCCGTTGTTCTCGAGGACCTTCTGCAGCTCGTCACCGACGCGCACTACATTATAATTGGTATCGGTCGTGCGCTCGGTCTCGGTCGGTGTATACGGAAAAGCGGCATCCGGCGTGTAGCTTTCGCTGCTGTGTGTGTGATAGATAAGCACCTGCGGCCCATCTCCATCAGCGGAAAGATGCTCGTCTGCGGCGAGACAGTCTGCCGCATCCACGTCATACGAGGTCTCGTTGTTGATGGAGACCGTGGCGGCCTTGTCAGCGGCCGACAGCACCGGATTGTCGTTCTCGGTGTCGGCCGAGGGCACATAGGTGCTCTCCGCAAGCGGATTGTCCGCCTGCTCATCCCGCGCTGCGGCAGCCGTGCGCGGCGTGTACACCTCAGCGGTATCGTCCGGTGAAACACCGAATTCGAGCGCCATTGCGCGGGTGACAAAGCCGCTGTTGCGAGCCAGACCGGTCAGTGCCTTTTGTGCGATCGGCTCGCCGCCTGCCCGGGAAAAAATCAGCAGCGACAGTGCCAGACAGAGGGTGATGGCGGCAGGCAGGCGGATGCCGCCTCTCGATCGGAATTTCTGATGTTTACGCCGCTTCATTGCGCCATCCTCCTTGCTGTTTCATGCTATCTATCATACGCCGTACAGCGTGCGAGTATGCCCGAAACCTGTCACGAGAGGTACAGGTCGATATCGGAAACACTGAGATGCGGATGCAGCGCCATGTTGACCGCATAGCCGATCATGCGGGAGATGTCGGCAACCTCGCGGTCAATGTCGCGCGTGGTGATCATCACCGGCTGGGAGAGGTCGTCCAGCGCTTCGCAGGCAGGCTGCCCGAGCTGGCTGCTGATCTCATGTGCGAGCGTTGCACCGTCCACCACGGTCGGCACGCCAACGGCGATAACCGGCACGCCGAGTGTTTCCTTGTTGAGCGCCGCACGGGCGTTTCCCACGCCGGCACCCGGCGTAATGCCGGTATCTGCCAGCTGAACCGTACGCAGCAGCCGCGACAGCCGACCGGCGGCAAGCGCATCCACGGCGATGACAGCGGCAGGGCGCACGCGGTCGAGCACACCGCAGATGACCTCGCCGGTTTCGACGCCGGTCTGTCCGAGCACACCCGGAGCCAGTGCGGAAACGGGCCGCCAGTCCGCGAAAATGGCGGGCGACTGCGCGACCAGATGCCGCGTGGCAATGACATGATCGGCGGTCTGCGGACCGATGGCATCGGGGGTTATCATACGGTTGCCCAGTCCGGCAATGAGCACCGGACCGTCATTCGGACGCGGCAGCAGCTCGCGCAGCAGCGTGCTGAGCGCCTTGCAGGCACGCGGAAACGCATCCTCCTCGCGGCGGATGAGTGCATCCAGCTCAAGCGTGAGATAGCGCCCCTGCGGCTTGCCGATCTCGCGGGCGGCATCCTCTGAGAGAATGCGTACCTCGTGTACGGCGAAGCCCTCAAGCGTGCGGTCGGACTGCCGGACATGCGGCAGGGTAGCGGCTGTTTTATGGTTTTCAATCGCCTCCACGGCCAGATCGGTGCGGAAAGCCATGCGCAATCCCTCCTTATAAGGATAGTTTTTTCGAGGAAAAAGTTTTTATGCAGAAAATGAAAAAAACACTTGCTTTTTTTGTGAGAAGATGATAGAATAATATCACTGTTGAATAGAAAACGAAGGAGGTGTTTTCAGAATGCCCAATATTAAGTCTGCAAAGAAGCGCGTTAAGGTTAACTCCGTAAAGGCGCTGAACAACCAGATGGCTAAGAGCGAGCTCAAGACCACTCTGAAGAAGTTTGATGCTGCGATTGCTGGCGGCGATAAGGCTGAAGCAACTGCTGCTTACACGACCGCTGTCAAGGCTGTCGATCAGGCGGCTGCCAAGCACCTCCTGCACAAGAACAATGCGTCCAACAAGAAGAGCAAGATGACTACCAAGCTCAACGGCATGGCGTAAGTTCTGGTATAGAACATCGAAACCGCAAGTTAAACTTGCGGTTTTTCTTTTTGCATCATTTAGATATTTATCGAAATGTGTTGACAAACGCAGAAACTGTGGTATACTGAAAACAATTAGATGGCCATCTAATTAACAGGATAGCGAGAAGGATGGTGAACGGAATGGACATTACCATTCTGATTTGCGCGATTGCGCTGATTTTAGCGGCAATACTGGTAATCTGGCAGGCAAAAGCGCTTGCAAGGTGCGATTTAATTTGTAAATCCTGCGGCACAAAGCAGAATCTGCCGTGGAAGCGGCTGGTTTTCCGCACGCATGTGGGAAATGACTGGCAGCTGGATTGTCCGGTCTGCGGGCGCAAAACGTGGTTTACCGCACGAAAGAGAGGACAGTAATGGGGTTTCAACAGAGCTTTAAGGCACTCAGCGATCCGGTGCGGCGCGAAATTCTGTCGCTGCTGCGGCGCGGACCGATGGCGGCGGGCGATATTGCGGCGCACTTCGAGGTGTCGGGCGCAACCATTTCGCATCACCTGTCCGTCCTGCGGGATGCGGGTCTGGTGCTGGATGACAAGCAGGGCAAGTACATTTATTATGAGTTGAATATGTCGGTCGTGGATGAGATTCTCGAATGGATCAGCGCCTTGAAAGGAGATGGCAGAAATGAAAAAAATCAGTAGACTGCAGGTGACAGCGTGGGTGCTGTCGCTGCTGCCGGCGGCAATGACAGCGGTGTTTTACAGCAGGCTGCCCGCGGAAATTCCCATGCAGTGGGATCTTGCCGGCCATATGAATTACGAAACCAGATGGCATTTGTGGATCGTGGCCGGGATGGCACCGCTGTTTGCGGTTCTGTTTTACTTTCTGCCGCGGTTTGACCCGAAAAGCAGGAACTACAGCAAGTTTTACGATGTCTATATCGGGTTTCAGATCATGATCGACCTGTTTCTGACCGCAATGTGCGGTATCTGTATTGCGGAAGCACTGCGTCCGGGTACGGTCGATGTGCCGACAGTCGTATGTCTGCTCGTCAGCTTGCTGGTGATGTGCCTCGGCAACATTATGCCGAAGTTTCGCATGAACTGGTACTGCGGACTCAAAACGCCGTGGACGCTGTCGAGCGAAACTGTCTGGACGAAAACGCATCGTGTGGCGGGCCGCATGCTGTTTGCGGCGGGTATTATCGGTGCGGCAGGCTCGTTCGTTCCGAACGAAATTGCAAAGTTTGTGCTGGTGCTTGCGCCAATGGCGGTGGCAACGATTATCCCGACTGTGCTGAGCTGGCGATGGTACCGCGCAGAACAGCAGTGATAGACGAAAAATGGACTTTGAAAGCGCGGTTTGCTGGAAAACCGCGCTTTTCTTGTATAAAAAGGTTAAAATTACAGAATGGTTACAACAAATTTAGTCATATTTTAACTTGTCAAGTGGGGAACGGTGTGCTATAATTTTGAAGCAAGTTTACATAGGTGGGGAATACACCCTATCTATCATAACCACTGAGCAAGGAGAATATTATGAAAAGAACGCGAAAGCTGGTGACCGTTGCAGTGCTGGCGGTTGCGGTGGTCGTAAGCGCGATCACGGCAGCCTATGCACTGAGCGCGAACACCACGGAGACGTATGCGTATCTTCCTGAACACTCGGTTTACTTTTATGATACAGCAGGAGAGTACGCGTGGGCTTCCCGCGAGGTTGATACGCTTGCCGTTGCAGGCGTGATCAAGGGCGGCGGAACCCATCTGTTTTATCCGGGCAACGCCATTACCCGAGCGGACTTCATCGTTATGCTCGACCGCGCCTATGGCATGAGTGAAGCGCTCGACAACGGTCAGGTCAATTCGAACGGCTCATTTGTCGATGTGCCGAGCAGCGCCTATTACAGCAAGGCGGTTATCGCGGCGAAAGCCTTCGGCATAGCGGCGGGCACCGCGACCGGTGAGTTTCAGCCGCAGCAGAGCATGACTCGTCAGGACGCAATGGTGTTTCTCAAACGCACGATTGACCGCACGGCGCTCAAACTGGGCACCGGTTCGGTGAGCAGCTTCTCGGATGCGAGCAGGATTTCCAATTACGCGAAGCCTTCGGTCAGTGCACTGGTCGGTGCTAAGGTGATCGGCGGCTCGAAAGGAAAAATCAATCCGCTTTCCAAGGTAACGCGTGCGGAGATGGCGGTGATGCTCTATCGGGCAACGCATTTGACCGTGCAGAGCAGCGGCGCTGTGTATCAGAGCCGCGGCGATCTGGTCAACCTGTGTATCGGCACGCAGAATTACTGCGATGTTGTGATCGAGAACTATGATCCTTCGGTGACGTATACCGGTCTGATGGGGTATACGGATTTCCGACGAGTCGGCGGCGTTACCTACGTTTCGCTGAGCGGCAAACGCGCGATCGACCGCACGGTAACGTACACGAACGGCGTGTTCACCTTCGCAGACGGTGAGGGTACAGTGAGCATTCCGGCGGCCGCCGATTGCGTAGCTATCGATGTCAGCCAGCCGTACCATCAGCTGAATGCGCCGACAAGCACCGGCAGTACCTACCGGCATTGCTATCCCTCCATCGAGGACGGCACGGTTACTGCAATTTATTATTCCAGGATATAACGAAGCCACCCTGCTTTCGCAGGGTGGTTTGAGGCTGTCGAAAAACTAACGTTTTCCGAGCAGCCTCTCGCTCGAAACCACGCTTTCGAGCGAATACTGAAGAAAAACCGCGCCCTACGGGCACATTTTTTCTTCCCTTGTATAAATTCCGAGATACATGCTCCCGGAATTTATGAATTTGCTTCGCAAATTCTATTTTATGCGTGCTGCCGCACGAAGCGTAAAAATTAAAATAATACTTTTTTGACAGACTGCAACCACCCTGCTTTCGCAGGGTGGTTTTTCGTTGTTAAATGCGTGGGCGGCAACTGGAGAAACGTTACGTTCATTTTCCATTTTCAATTCTCCACTCTCCATTTTCCATTAAAAAGACACCTCCGCTATGCAGAGGTGTCTTTTTATACATTTGGAGATGAATGGATTTTTGGAGAGAATTGCAGGATTTGAGAATTAAAATTACTCAGAAACCAGCGGGGTGGACAGGTAACGGTCACCGGTATCAGGCAGCAGAGCTACGATAACCTTGCCGGCGTTCTCCGGACGCTTGGACAGCTCAACAGCAGCCCACAGAGCAGCACCGGAGGAAATACCCACGAACAGACCCTCGCTGTGTGCAAACTGGCGAGAGGTTTCAAATGCGTCCTCGTTTGCTACACGAATAACTTCGTCGTAAACCTTGGTGTCGAGTACATCCGGAACGAAGCCGGCGCCGATACCCTGAATCTTATGCGGGCCGCCCTTGCCGGTGGACAGTACCGGGGAGGTATCCGGCTCAACAGCTACTACCTTGACATTCGGGTCCTGATCCTTCAGGTACTTGCCGGTGCCGGTTACGGTGCCGCCGGTGCCTACGCCTGCAACGAAGATGTCAACCTTGTGACCGGACTGCTCCCAGATCTCGGGGCCGGTGGTTGCGTAGTGTGCAGCCGGGTTTGCCGGGTTGACAAACTGACCCGGGATGAAGCTGTTCGGGGTCTCCTTAGCCAGCTCGTTTGCCTTTGCAATCGCACCGGACATGCCCTTCGTGCCTTCGGTCAGAACCAGCTCAGCGCCGTATGCCTTCAGCATGTTGCGGCGTTCAACGCTCATGGTTTCCGGCATGGTGAGGATGATGCGGTAGCCGCGAGAGGCTGCAACTGCTGCCAGACCGATACCGGTGTTGCCGGAGGTCGGCTCGATAATGGTTGCGCCCGGCTTGAGTGCGCCGGACTTCTCGGCCTCGTTGATCATAGCGTTTGCGATACGATCCTTAACGGAACCGGCCGGATTAAAGTACTCCAGCTTTGCGAGAACCTGTGCATTAGCGCCAGCCTTAGCTGCAAACTTTTCAGCCGCATACAGCGGGGTGTTGCCGATCAGGTCGGAGAAGCTCTTTTTAATATCAGACATGGGATAAACCGCCTTTCAAAATTAAGAAAAATTAGAATGTGATGTTAATAAGGAATGATGGGAAAACTCAGTCGATGCAACATCGACACATTCGCCGGATCATCATTGAGATCACTCTCCTTAATTCACTTTAATCATATGTGTTTTGTATGAATTAAATATACAACCGAAACTCCTGTTTGTCAATAGGAATTTTGAAAAAAGTCAAAAAAACTTCCGCACCCGGAAAATGGTGCGGAAGCTCACGATTTAATGATTGAGATCCCAGTCGATGGGGTCGATGCCGTGCGCTTCGAGAAACGCATTGCATTTGGAGAAGTGCTTGCAGCCGAAAAAGCCATTGTACGCCGACAGAGGAGAGGGATGCACGCTTTCGAGCACAAGGTGCTGCGGTGCGGTGATGAGCTTCTTTTTGCTGCGGGCATTGCCGCCCCAGAGCAGAAAGACGATCGGCTGCTCATGTTCGTTCAGCTTTTCGATTATATGGTCGGTGAAGGTCGTCCAACCGAGGTTTTTATGGCTGTTCGCCTGCCCGCGGCGTACGGTCAGAGTCGTGTTCAACATGAGCACACCGCGCTCCGCCCACTTGGTGAGCGTGCCGTCCTTGGGAGGTACAATGCCGAGATCACTCTGCAGCTCCTTGAAGATGTTCTGCAGGCTCGGAGGCGGCTGAACACCCGGCTGAACCGAGAAGCAAAGTCCGTGCGCCTGTCCGGGACCGTGATACGGGTCCTGCCCGAGAATGACGGCCTTGACCTTGGAATACGGCGTGTACCGCAGAGCGTTAAAGATGTTCTCTGCCGCCGGATAGATGGTCTGCTCGGCGTATTCCTTTTTCAGCCAGTAGCGAATGCGCTTGTAATAATCCTGCTCAAATTCACCGGCAAGGATCTCGTCCCAATCGTTGCCAAGATGTACCATGCTATCACTCCACCATTTCAGTTGTTCTAACTTTTTTGTCGTTTTATATTTTATAAAGTATAACATACTGACTGCAATGTGTCAAAGTGCAGTTTTTTCGCCGCTTGTGAGCGGTGAGAGTTTCACGCTCTGCGGAGCGCGGGAGCGGCGCGCTTACCCGGCGTGAGAGCCAAAAGGGTAGACACCTGCGGTTTGCCCGTAGGCTGCTAAACATTATTCCCGCGCCGTGCGCGGATTAAATGAGTGCCCTTCCTCTTGGGACTCCCGTTTCCCTTAATTGATAGTCTGGCGAAAATCGGATAGGCGGGACCGCTTCGAAAAGAGGAACGGCAGTCGGGGTACTCTTGCACGCTGACGAGGGTCTCTTCTGCGTCAGACAGCGCGTTCCACGCGCGACGGTTAGTTTGCCCTTTGGGCGGCATAGCCGTGCCGCCCTCTGCGTTGACTTTCTGATATGTGTAGCAGTAAGCTGTCTGTGAACTGCGAATATGCGGATACATGGGTGCGCAGCATCCCTGCGGAAGAAAAAATCCTTTTTGTCCCCGCCGCGGATGCGGCAATCTCCCGCGCTCCGCAGAGCGCAACTCCCTCGCTCAGGTTCAGCGAAAAACCTGCCGCCCGGACAGGGTGAACCGCCTGCGCGGTTCAAGTGTCCCGGTCAACCGGTGCAGAGAAAAGACGGACGTTTGAGCGGCTTGATGACCGTTTTTGAATAAACCATGAATTTTGTAAAGCCCTCTTGATTTTTTCTGACTTTGGGATTATTATATCAATGTTGGCACTCGATGGTTGAGAGTGCTAATACCAAACAACAAACACAGAGGTGTATGTAATCATGGCAACCAAGCAGTTTAAGGCAGAATCCAAGCGCCTGCTCGATTTGATGATCAACTCCATTTATACGCACAAGGAAATCTTTCTGCGTGAGCTGATCTCCAACGCATCCGACGCAACGGATAAGCTCTACTATAATGCAATGAAGGAAGGCAAGACTGGCATCACCCGCGACAGTCTGCCGATCGAGCTGACGCTCGACAAGGCAAACCGCCGCTTTATCATCGAGGACCACGGCTGCGGCATGACTGCCGAGGAAATGGAGAACAACCTCGGTACGATCGCGCATTCCGGTTCGCTGGCGTTCAAGAACGAAAATGAAAAGCAAGACGACATCGACATCATCGGCCAGTTCGGCGTTGGCTTCTATGCGGCATTTATGGTCGCAAAGCATGTTGAGGTCGTATCCCGTGCGGCAGGCAGCGACGAGGCCAACCGCTGGGAGTCCGACGGTGCGGACGGCTACACGGTTGCACCGTGCGAAAAGGCAGAAAACGGCACGAAGATCGTGCTGACCATCAAGGACAATACGGAGAACGAGAATTACGATGAATTTCTCGAGCCGTACCGCATTCAGGGTCTGGTAAAGAAGTATTCGGATTACATTCGCTACCCGATCAAGATGGATATGACGCGCTCCCGCATGAAGGAGAAGCCGGCGGATGCAGGCGATGACTACAAGCCGGAGTGGGAGGAGTACACCGAGAATGAGACCCTCAATTCCATGGTTCCGATCTGGAAGAAGTCCAAGAAGGAACTGAAGGACGAGGATTACAACAGCTTCTATACGCAGAAGTTCTACGATTATCAGCCGCCGCTGTGCCACATCCATTCCAGCGTGGAAGGTGCGGTAACGTACACGGCAATGCTGTTCATCCCGTCTCACGCACCGATGGACTACTACACCAAGGACTATGAGAAGGGCCTGCAGCTGTATTCCAACGGCGTGCTCATCATGGACAAGTGCGCGGATCTGCTGCCCGATCATTTCAGCTTTGTACACGGCATGGTCGATACGGCAGATCTGTCGCTCAACATCTCCCGTGAGATGCTGCAGCATGACCGCCATTTGAAGGCCATCGCGCAGAGCCTTGAGAAGAAAATCAAGAGCGAGCTGCTCAAGATGCAGAAGGACAAGCGCGAGGATTATGAGAAGTTCTGGGCAGCGTTCGGCCGTCAGATCAAGTACGGCGCTTATGTTGAGTACGGCGCGCACAAGGAGCTGCTGCAGGATCTGCTGATGTACCATTCCTCCACGGAGGACAAGCTGGTATCGCTCGCGGAGTACGCTTCCCGCATGAAGGAAGACCAGAAGTATATCTACTATGCTTGCGGCGAGACCATCGACAAGATCAAGCTGCTGCCGGTTATGGAAACGCTGTCCGACAAGGGCTACGAGGTGCTGTGTATGGATGACAGCATTGATGAGTTCTGCGTCAAGATGCTCGCCAAGTACAACGATAAGGAATTCAAGTCCATCGCGGATGCAGACCTTGGTCTGGACAGCGAGGACGAGAAGGAAGAGATCAAAAAGCTGAGTGAGGACAACAAGGATGTCCTCGAAGCACTCGGCAAGGCGCTCGAGGGCAAGGTTAAGAAGGTCGAGCTGACCAGCCGTCTCAAGAGCCATCCGTGCTGCCTGCGTGCCGAAGGCCCGGTAACGCTCGAGATGGAGAAGGTGCTCAATCAGCAGGCTGCTGTCAACGGCGGTCAGAGTGTACACGCAGAGCGTGTTCTGGAGCTGAATGCCGAGCACCCGATCTTTAAGAAGCTGTGTGCGCTGCAGGCGGAAGGCTCGGATAAGGTAAGCACCTATGCGGATATCCTGTACACGCAGGCGCTGCTCATCGAGGGTATGCCGGTGGATGATCCGGTGGCTTACGCAAATGCTGTTTGCAATTTGCTCTCCTGAGATATATAATATATAGTTAGTATATAATAGAAAACCGTATATGCGGGGATAAAAGAGTGAATGATTGATGGATTGAGAATAGCGATGCGGCTCGGCTGTGTCGATACTACATTTTATTTATGAACAAAACCGGAAGGTGATGAAACATGAAGAGAATGCTGTGGATACTCAATCCGCATGCGGGACGCGGTGCAATGAGCGGAAAGATCATCGGCTGCGTAACCGCATTTCAGCAGGCAGGATATGATGTGACGATTTATATCACGCAGGGCGCGCAGGATGCAACGCGTGTTGCACGGGAGCGTGCGGGTGAGTTCGATCGCATTGTGTGTGCAGGCGGTGACGGTACGCTGAATGAGGTGATTACCGGTCTTATGCAGGCGGAGACCCGACCGGTTCTCGGTTATGTGCCTGCCGGTACGACAAACGACTTCGCGTCCAGTCTGGGCATTTCCAAGGTGCCCGCTGAGGCAGCGGTTATTGCGGCAGGCGATACGCTGCAGGCGCTGGATATTGGCCGCTTCAACGATCGCTATTTTAACTATATTGCGGCGTTCGGTGCGTTTACTGAGGTCTCCTATGAGACACCGCAGCAGACCAAGAACATTTTCGGGCGTGCTGCGTATATCATCGAGGGCATTAAGGCGCTGACTAACATCAAAACCTACCACATCCGCGTGAACAGCGCGGAAACGCAGATGGAGGACGATTTCATTTACGGTATGGTGACAAACACGGTGTCGGTCGGCGGCTTTAAGACCATCCGGCCGGATGGCGTGGCGCTGGATGACGGACTGTACGAGGTGCTGCTCATTTACCCGGTCGAAAATCCGATGGAGCTGCAGTGGCTGGCGAATGACCTGCTGACGCATAATGTCGAATCTAACCGCTTCGCGTACTTCCGCACGTCAAAAATCAGTTTTTCGTCCGATGACGAGGTAACGTGGACGCTGGACGGCGAGTTCGGCGGTGCATTGCACAATGTGCAGATTACCAACTGCAGCCGTGCGATCACATTTGCCACCGGCAAGGAGCCGGAAGGAAAAGAATCATAAGAAAAGTCCTGCAGAATGCTGGCTTAACCGTGATAAGGAACGAATGCAGCCGTATTACGGATAGCCGGCGGATTCAGGTGTGCAAGGACAACAAACGCAAAGACAACCGCCCATTTCCGAAAGGAAGGGGCGGTTGATTTTTGCTGTTTATCAAAAGTAAACTGATTCAATTTCATGGACGAGGTGGCAATCTCCGTATCGGCAGAGCCCGGGATCGTAGAAAAAACGGCGTGACTTTCACGGTCACACCGTTCTTTGCGGCACAATAATTACTTGTCACGATTCAGTGTCAGCTCTGCGGGATTTTTATACGTTGGGTGCAAGCAGGATGGGCTGAAGCTGTCTGCCGTTCATGGCTGCGTCAATGGCGGCGGGAATCAGCGTCATGTCTGCGACAAGCGAGCGTGGCTTGCTGTGCGGCGCATCCTGCCGCAGCGGTACGAAATAGTAATGCCGGCGATTCAGCAGCGTGCCGAGATTTGCAGCGCTGCCGGACAGACCGTCATTGGTGGAGACCGCCAGCACGACCGGACGTTCTCCGCGCAGATGGCTTTTGACCGCCATGGTCGCGGGCGTGTCCGTCAGACCGTGCGCCAGTCTGGCGAGCGTATTGCCTGTGCATGGAGCAACGATCAGTATATCAAACAGCGCCTTCGGTCCAATCGGCTCGGCGGAAACAATGCTGTCGATAGGGGAGATGCCGGCGAGTGCGGTCAGCTCCTCGCGCCAGTGCGCGGCGGTGCCAAAGCGGGTGTCGAGTGTACCGGCGCTGTCGGACAGAATCGGCGTAACCGTGTCGCCACGCTCGATGAGTGCTTGTATAACCGGCATGACCTTGGCAAAGGTACAGAACGAACCGGTCAGTACAAAGCCAATGCGGAGTTTGCTCATAAGATGCCCTCCTCGTGCAGAATGGTGTCCACGGTATCGAATACCGCACGTGCAGCGCTGAGCGGTGCTACCTTGCCCGGAAGAGACAGTGCGTGCAGCACGCGGCAGCCATCCGGAAGCAGGGTATCGGCGGCAACACCGCCCGGCAGAGATGCAAGATCAATGATGAAGCAGGGCGGTTTCATGTCGGATAGTACCGCGGTTGTCAGGATCGGAGCGGGTACGGTGTTGAAAATCAGGTCAAAACCGGCAAGGTGACCGGCGAGCCTGCGTGTATCCAGTGCGTGCAGTCCTGCGGCGGCGATGCGTGCGAAATCACGCGTACAGCGTGCAGAAACTGTAACCTGTGCATCGAGAGCGTACAGCTTGCGTGCAAGAAGCATGCCGATCCGTCCGGCACCGATCACCAGACAGCGTGCATTTTGCAGCGTGAACGCAGTTTGCTCCATTGCGAGCTGAAGTGCTCCCTCGCAGGTAGGGAAGGCGTTAGCGGTTTGGCGCATAAACGGGTTTGCCTTCGCATAGACTGCAAGCGAAGGAGGGATAGCCATGAAACTGACCGAACAGGAGCAGGCTGCTGTTTCGCGCGGCATGATCGAGGGTCTGCTCCGCGCTTTGCACGCGGAAGGTATGCTGCCGCCCGAGCGTCTGGAGCTGGTGCTCGAGCTGCTGTGTGCAGGCCGCTGACATGCTGCGCGTGGCCGCCTATTGCCGCGTTTCCACCTCGCAGGAGGACCAGAGAAACTCGCTGGAGAATCAGCGGCGATATTTTTCGGAGTACATCAGCCGCCAGCCGGACTGGGAACTTGTGGAGGTTTATGCGGACGAGGGCCTGTCCGGTACCTCATCCGACCGGCCCGCCTTTCGGCGTATGCTGGCAGCGGCAGCAGAAGGAGAAATTGACCTGATTTTAACTAAAGAGGTCTCACGCTTTGCCCGAAATACGGTTGACACGCTCGCGTACACGCGGCTGCTGCGCCGTCAGGGAGTCGGTATTGTATTCATTGGAGATCATATCGACACCCGCCAGGATGACGGTGAATTTCGGCTTACCATAATGGCAAGCGTGGCGCAGGAGGAGAGCCGCAAAATCTCTGAGCGTGTCAAGTGGGGGCAGCAGCGCTCGATGGAGCGCGGTGTGGTGTTCGGGTGCAACAATATATACGGATTTACCCTGCAGGGTGGGGAACTGACGGTAAAACCCGAGCAGGCGGCAGTCGTCCGCGAGGTGTACCGCCGTTTCTTGATGGACGGCAAAGGTACTTACATCATCGCACGGGAGCTGACCGCCGAGGGCATCCCGCCGCCAAGCGGAAAAGGAAAATCGTGGTCGTCTACGATGGTGCTGCGGCTGCTCCGGGGTGAGAAATACTGCGGCGATCTTCTGCAGCGCAAAAGCTGCACGCCGGATTTTCTCGATCATCGCAAGGTGAAAAATGAGGGGCAGTCGCCGCAGGTCTACCTGCGGGATCATCACGAGGCGATTGTACCGCGCTCGATGTTCGAAGCTGTCCGACGGGAACTCGACCGTCGGCAGGCAACCCGCAAAGCCGGCAGCCGACCCTCCGCGCGGTACTGGTGCTCCGCAAAAGTGGTCTGCGGACGGTGCAGCAGTCGGTTTGTGCCGCGCAGGGGCGCACAGGCGGACGGCGGTCTGCGATGGGTGTGCGGGAAACGGGTGCAGCACGGCGTGGCAGCGTGTGCGGCTTCGGCAGTTGGGAATCGGATTTTGCTGGACTGCATGAAGCAAATTGTACAGGATTTGCCAATCGACATGGAAGTGGTATTGCGGCAGACCTTGCGCGCGATACCTGATCTCACACGCGCTGAAAGACAGCGATTCTGTACAATTTTACGAAAAAAGCTGTACAGTGAAACGGTTTACAGCGCACTGCTCGATCATATCACCGCAACGGGGGAGGGCTTGACTGTATATTTGCACGGCGTGTCCGAACCGCTGTATTTCGACCTTTCGGGCAGAGAAAAACCGTCCGTGCAGCGCACGTGAACTGCACCCCATTTGTTAGACAGTATGGTATACTATCTAACAAGTGGGGTGTTTTGCTATGCCAAAAGGAGTACCAAACAAACGATATACGCCGGAATTCAAGAAGCTGGTGATCGAAACCATGCAGGAAGAGGAATTGAGTTACAGCGAAACCTGCCGACGATTTGATGTAAACAGCAGAGATCAGATCAAATCATGGGAGCGAATCTACCTGGAGGAAGGGCCGGAAGGCTTTGCCGTTGAACGGCGTGGCCGCAGCAGTAAGGGTCGTCCGCCAAAGCAGTTGCCGAAGCAGGTAGAAGAAGATCTGCTGGCAGAGGTTCAGCGGCTGCGTGCGGAGGTAGACTACCTAAAAAATTTGCAAGCCTTGGTTTTGGAAGACGAGCGACGCCAGCACA
>ERZ773252.1986-NODE-1986-length-18518-cov-2.989384_pt1 | contig 18518 bp, 14 predicted proteins | sample MGYA00580517_ERZ773252 | MGnify/ENA primary metagenome ERZ773252 (study PRJEB29015, sample SAMEA2737766) | human gut metagenome | biome: human gut; feature: human-associated habitat; material: faeces | place: China | collected 2012 ...
TTTATCAATGAATATTTATTAAATCGTAATAATGCAAATTATGAAGAAGTTAATAATGAAGTTGATTTGTTCTTTAGAGATTTCTTTATTAGAAAATGTATGTGGTCTTCACCAACTTCTATAAAAGAAACAGCAGCTAGTTTTAAAAAGTTTTATAAATCAATGATGAATCATGATAAATTTAAAAAAGATGACTATGAATGTTTATGCGATACCATTAAAGATGAAATGAAATCTTGGCAAGAATCATGTGATTACTATGATAGTGGAAAACCAAATTGGGATTCGTTTAAATTTTAAAGGTAGGGTAATAAGAATTGTATAACGATAAGATTGAAATAGAAAGTCCTTATGGACATATTACCATTAGCTATGGTCGACATAATAAGCATCGAGTAAGAGTTCTTGATATAGATGGTGGTATGGAATCAGCAACTTATATAGAAGAAGAATTACAAAATGAATTACTTTTTGAATATATGTATTTATTTGATTTAATGTTTGATGAAAATTATTTAGAAGATAGACAAATTAATGATGTTTTATTAATTGGTGGTGGTGCTTTTCATTATCCAAAATATTTTTTAGCACATCATCAAGGAAATATTGATGTTGTTGAAATTAACAAAGTTCTTTATGATATTTCTAATAAATACTTCTATTTAGAAGAAACTATTAATAAATTTGATAAGAATAAAAATAGATTTCATTGTTATTTTGAAAATGGAAGAGATTATATAAATAGGAACAAAAAGAAATATGATGCTATTTTAAGTGATGTCTTTATTGGTGAAAATTTAGTATTAGAACTTCATTCATTGGAAGCAATCAAAAGAATAAAAGAATCTTTAAACCCACAAGGAATTTATATAACAAATATCATTGGGTCATTAAGTGGTAAATATAGTCAAAATATAAAGAATGTTGTAAAAACACTCAAACAATGTTTTAAATATATTTATGTCTTTAAAGCACAAGAAAAGAATGAGCATCAAAAAAGACAAAACTTAATCGTTGTTGCAGTAGATCAAGAAGTTCATTTTAATATTGTAAGTTATCATAATATTAATCAAAAGAGATATCATCAAGGAATGATCAATCATGTTGATGATATTGATTATACAAATGGACATATTTTAAGAGATAAAAATTTATTATAATTATTGTTTTATCTTAAAAAATATGATAAGTTTAATCCATGGGAATGAGGTTCTCCCTCGATTTATATCGAAACCGCTATTTGGCTAATGACTTCTGTGTAATACACAGGGTGATTAGCTTTTTTTGTAGGAGGAAACATGGAAAATAAAAAAGAATTATTAAAGTATATGATATTTGCAGGTGTTATGGGAATCGTTGTAGGAGGTATTGATACTGTTTTTGGTAAAGGACTTATTTTAATAGGTGAGATACGAAATAAATATTTTTGGTATTTAATTCCTTTTTTACCAATTGCAGGAATAGTGATTACTTGGCTTTACTATCACTTTAATGAACTGAGTTTAAAAGGAATGACACTTGTCTTTGAAACAGGTCAACAAAAAAGAAAAGGGATTCCTTTAGCACTTATTCCTTTAGTTATGATTGGAACATGGTTAACTCATTTATTTGGAGGAAGTGCAGGTAGAGAAGGAGTGGCTGTACAAATTGGAGCGACGCTCTCTCATTATTTTACAAAATATTTTCATTTTCCTAAGAATGGAAAAGTTTTGTTGATTACCGGAATGGCAGCTGGATTTGCTGGATTATTTCAAACACCACTTACTGCTTTGTTTTTTGCTATGGAAGTTATGGTTATAGGTAAAATAGAGTATGAAGCTTTACTTCCAGGGGTTATAGCATCTTTTACTGCTTCTTATACGTCGCATTTTTTAGGATTGGAAAAGTTTAGTGTAAATATTCAACAAAGTATTAATATGAATGATTTAAAAAATATGATGTTAATGATTCTAGTAGGAATTATTTTGGGAATTGTTGGAAGAATATTTTCAACGTCGTTGATTGCTTTAAAAACATTTTTTAAAAATAAAATAGAAAATCCCTATAAAAGAATAGGTTATATTTCTATTTTATTAGTGATAGGGCTAATGATTTTTAAAGGAAGATACAGTGGCTTAGGCACAAATTTAATTGATTTATCATTTTATGGAAATGTGACTTATTATGATTGGTTTTTAAAACTTATTTTTACTGTTGTAACTCTTGCAATTGGATTTCAAGGTGGAGAAGTAACACCCTTATTTTCAATAGGAGCAACTCTAGGATTTATACTTGCCCCAATTTTTCATTTGCCTATTGAATTATGTGTAGCTTTAGGATATACGGGAGTTTTTGCTTCAGCAACAAATACACTTTTAGCACCAATGATGATAGGTTTAGAAGTCTTTGGTGGGCATCAAATGATAGCATTTCTTATTATATGTATTTTTGCTTATTTAGTTAATGGAAATAAATCTATATATACTGCCCAAATCAAAAATTTTTAACAAACATTACATGATGAAAGGCTTTACATTTTGCTATTTCAAAGATAAAATAGTAATGGTGATGGAAAATGAAATTTGATGAATTATTTACAAAATTAAAGGTGAATCCATTAAAACTCATTGAGTCAATTGTTCATGCTGATGGATCATCAGTTATTTTGTTTAAAAATAGAAAAAGTGAAATCTTATATGTTAATGATCAGTTTTATCAAAAACATCCACAATTTAAAAATAATAAGGAAGCCGTTATTGGTAAAACTGATTTTGATTTGTTTCCGGATTCACAAGAACACGCTAAACAAGCTTTTGAAGATGAACAACGTGTCATGGAAACAGGACAAGCAATTAATGTTGTAGAAACTGAAGGAAAAAATCATGATGGCTATACGCTTATTGCACATACAAGAAAATATCCGTTATATGATAGTCAAGGAGAAACAATCGGTGTTTTTGTTATTACAGAAGATATGACAAGTGATGTAAAGGCACTTAGAGAAAATCAAGAAAAAGCCAAAATTTTAACAAAGCTTAATGTTGAACTTTCACAAGAAAACGCTATAGATGCTTTAACACAACTTTATAATCGACGTTTTATTCATGCAGAATTAGATACGTTGCATAAAGAATATTTAGAAAATAATACACCATTTTCTATTTTGTTATTAGATTTAGATAACTTTAAAAGTGTTAATGATAATTATGGACATCATATTGGAGATGAAGTTATTAAACATGTTGGAACTGTTTTAAATAATATTAAACATCAAAAATATCCAACTATGGAGCCATGTCGTTATGGCGGAGACGAATTTTTAGTTATTCTACCAGCTTATCAAAAAGATGGGGCAGTTTCAATTGCCAGAGATATTAAAGATGCCTTTGATCATGTTATTTTACATGCTGGTGCTTATCATGATATCGTAAGATTAAGTATTGGCGTTGCTGGTATTCGTGATGAAGAAACAATACAAGATTTATTAAATAAATGTGATCAAAGAATGTATATTTCAAAAAGAGATGGAAAACATCGTATTACTTATTGATGATAGTGTAAAAAGCTATCATCATTTTTTATTTTGAGATATAATAAAATCGACAAGGAAGTGATAAAAATGTATGAGGCAATCAAACAACTTGCACAAAAATACCATCAAGAAACAATTAATCAGCGCCGAGATTTTCACCACTTTGCTGAAAGAGGCTGGTTAGAAATACGTACAGCATGTCAAATTGCAACTACTTTAGAAAACTTAGGTTATGAGGTTTTAGTAGGAAAAGAAATTATGGATAAAGATGCGCGTATGGGATTACCGCCAGAAGCGATTTTTAATATTAATTATTTACGTGCTAAAAAAGAAGGTGCAAATCCTAAATATTTAGAACAAGTTAAAAATGGAATGACAGCTGTTGCAGGTATCTTAAAAAACGGTGTAGGGCCTGTTGTAGCTATTCGTTTTGATATTGATGCTTTAGGGCTTGTTGAAGATTCAACAGATGGGCATTATCCAAAACAAGAAGGTTTTTCTTCTTGTCATTTAGGAGCGATGCATGCTTGTGGACATGATGGTCATGCATCTATTGGTTTAACAACTGCTAAAATATTGATGGAGCTTAAAGAACACTTACATGGGACTTTGAAAATTATTTTTCAACCGGCTGAAGAAGGTGTAAGAGGAGCAAAATCCATTTGTGAAAGTGGTTTTTTAGATGATGTCGATTATATTTTTGCAGCGCATATTATGCCTCGTGTTAAAGATTACGATCTTTATTTTGGAATGAATGAATCATTTGCAACAACGAAATTAGATGTCATTTATCATGGAGTTTCAACACATGCGGCAGAATCTCCACAATTCGGTAAGAATGCATTGCTTTCAGCAGCTAACTGTATTATTAATTTGCATTCGATTCCTCGAAACAGTGATGGACAAACACGTGTCAATGTAGGAACGGTTCATGCAGGAACAGGTAGAAATGTTGTTCCTGATACAGCAAAACTTGAAATAGAAGTACGTGGTGTAACGACAGAATTAAATCGTTATATGGAAATTTATGCAAGAGATATTATTAACGCCTGTGCTTTGATGCATGATACTGTTGTTGAAATTAAACAAATGGGGAAAGCATTTGCTTTAAATTGTGATGAAGATTTTATGAATCAAATACGAAATATTTGTGTTAAAGAAATGCCCGATTTAAAATTACCTCCAGAAAATTTAAATCCATTAGGAGGTAGTGATGATTTTTCTTATATGATGGAATATGTCCAAGTTCATGGGGGTAAAGCTACTTATATGAAATTATTGACAGATATTACAGCTTCACCTCATAACACATCATTTAATTTCAATGAAGAAGTACTTAATAAAGGGCCACGAATCATGGCGTCTATTGCTTATACATTATTAAAATAAAGAAGCTAACTATTTTAGAATTTAAATCTGATACACAATTATTAATTGAAGGAAAAAATTTAAATGAAGATGAAATTAGTGAATACTTTACAACACATTTTAAGGGAGATTGCTTGTTAGCTGTTGAAGATGATTAATTGATTAAAATTCATTTTCATACAAATGAACTATAGAAGGTTTTAGAATATTGTTCAACACTTGGTGAAATCTATGATATTGTTATTGAAGATATGGATTGACAATCAAGAGGATTAAAAGGATAAAGATGCGAAAGCATCTTTTTTAATAACTTAAAAAATGTTATAATTGCGAAGCTATTTATAAATAAAAAAGAGTTTTTAGTGATTGGAGGTAACCATGGTTAATATATTTGATACATTACCAAGAAACTTTTTTAATATATTTAATACAGCTGATCGTGTTGTTATCAGTGAATGTATTTGTGTTCTTTATGAGTATATTAAGGATGATGCATCCTTTGCATCTTTAAAAGAAAACTTGATTTATGAGTTAACAAAATATTTTAGTAGTCACTTAATTGAACTTGAAGAACTTCAAAGTCAATCACCAAGAGAGCGCGCACTTTATGTCTATCGAAGATTAAAAGAATGTGGATGGTTAAGTGAAGAAGTTGGTGAAAATTACCATGTTTATGCTAGTTTTGAAGATTATGCTATTAGTATCATTGAAACATTAATAAATTTAGAAGAAGATCGTGATATTGAGTATTCAAGTATGGTTTATAGTATTTATTCGCAGTTTAAAAATTTTGATATTGAAAATGGACATAAGATTCTTGATGCACAATATAGTATGACAAAAAGCTTAATGACAAAATTAAAAAATTTGAATACAAATATTAAGCGTTATATCAAACGTCTTGTTCAAGATAATATGAAAAATGATTTAAATCAAATTTTAGATTCTTTATTAAGTGATTATCAATTAAAGATAGTAGATCGTGCTTTTTATAATCTAACAACTAAAGATCATCCTTTAAAATATCGTAATAGTATCATTTCTCAAATTCAAAAAATCCAAGATGATCAAGCAACATCTGAAACGATTATAGGAAATATCATGCTTTCTAAAGATTTAACTTATCAAGAGGCAATGGATTTGTTTTATAAACAAACATCTTATATTATTGATGCCTTTGAAAGTATTTTAGATTTAATTAATGAAATCAATCGTAAAAATGAAAAGTTTGTTGCTTCAGCAACAAATCGTATTATGTTTTTAATGAATGTAAAAGAAGATATTGGTGGAAAAATCAATGACATCATTAAAGAAGGGCAAGAATGTCCAGAAGTGTTTGATCAAGTAGCAACGATTTCAATTAATAAATACTTAGATCAAAATTCTTTATATTTACCACGACAAATAAAAAAAGTTAAAAATACGGATTTGATTTTAGATACACAATTAGATGAACAAACACGTTTAATGGCGATTGAAAAACTAAAACAAAATGAAAAATATACAAAAACAGCCATTGAAAAAAATGTTTTACAATGTTTGGATCAACAAGAAACAATATTGGGTTCAAATTATTATGATCAAAATAAAGATTTATCTTTATTTATTTTGACATGGCTTTATGGTTATAGTCAAAATGCTCGATATAAAATAGAACCACAAGAAAATATTATAAAGAAAGATCATTATCAATTTAGAGAATTTATAATAAGGAGAGTTGAAGATGAATAAAAATGAACTGATGAAAAATATGTCACAGGCATATTTGTTATTATCTGAAAAAAGAAAAGAAGAATTTTCACGTATTTTAAATCGATTATTAGCGGTTAATTTTATTTGTGGTGGAAGAAAAAGAGATCGCGAAGATTATTATTTTATTAGTGAAAATGAACAACTATTTAAAGATTTTTTAATGATGCTTGATTATGATTTTCATTTATATAAAGCAGACCGTGTAATCTATATCCATAATTTAAATAATTACAATCATTTAAATCTTAATCAAATGCAAACAATTGTTTTATTGTTACTTAGAAAACTTTATTTTCAAAAATCACAAGAGTTACAAGATACTGAATTTATTCATATTTCCCTTGGGGAACTTCATAGTGAAATAGAAGCAACTGGTATTTATAACGAACGTCTAAAAAAGACAGATTTAAAAAATATCTATCATTTCTTGTCAAGATATAATATATGTGAACGTATTGGTGATTTAAACGAAGATGATACACGTTTAATTATTTACCCAACAATTAATTATATTTTACCAATTCAAAAAATAGATGAAATCAATCAACGTATTCAACAATATAAAAAAGGAGATCACGATGAAAACATTAACGAAAGTGAAACTGATTAATTGGCATACTTTTTCTAATGAAGAATTTGAAATCTATAAAAATGCCTTAATTACTGGAGAAAATGGAACAGGGAAATCTACAATTTTAGATGCGATTCAATATGTTTTAACTGCTGGTAAATGTAAATTTAATAAAGCAGCAAGTGATATTGGAAATCGTACATTAGAGTCTTATATTCGTTGTAAAACAGGAATTGAAGGGCATGAATTTGCTAGAAATGGTGATGTGACAACTTATATTGCATTAGAGTTTTATGATGAAAAAACAGAAAAATATCAAATTATTGGAACTGTTATTGATTTACCAGCTGGTGGAAGATTAAATAGAGATTTTTTTCAAATTATTGATTGTAAAATCAGCGATGTAGCATTTATTGAAGAAAGAAGAGTTTTGACGAGAAAAGAATTTAAAAAAGCTTTAATTGATCATCAACAAACAGGTATTTTTAAAGATACAATTAAAGAAGGAGAAAGTTTATTTGGAAATGCTTTAGGTGTTAAAAGTAAATATTTTGATTTAGTAACGAGAGCACTTGCTTTTAAAGCGATTGATAATGTTTATCAATTCATTGTTGACTTTTTATTAAAAGAAGACTTTGTTGATATTCAAAATTTAAGAGACAGTATCAAACACTATAAAGTTCTTGAAGAAAAATTAAAAATATCTAAAAAAGAATGTGAATCATTAGAAGGTGTTGTAAGTCAATATGACACTTATTTAGATACGCACTTTCAAATGGATGTTTTAGAATGTTTAAAAGAAAAATTACAAGAAAAGCAATTACAAGCTATTATTGATAATAGTCAAAAGAAATATCAAAAAATAAATGATCAGCTAAATTTTGTACAACAAAAACTTACACAATTAAATCAAGATGAAGAAACTTATCAAGAAAGATATCATCGTTTAGATGAATCATTAAGAGAAAACGAAACCTATAACTTAAAAAATGAATTACAAAAAGAAAGTGAACAACTCAAAAAAGAAAAAGAAAAAAAAGAAAACAGTTATCAAACTCTTATAACAGAAATTAAACAAGAAATACAATTATTAAAGAAAGTAAAAATACCAAATAGTTATATCCAAATTCTTCAAAATCAAGATTATCAAACAGAAACATTGACACATGCATTTAGAAATATTGTAGAAGAAGTTTCTAAAAGAACAAAGGATGTTACTGAAAAAATATCACATTTAAAAATTGAAATGACACAAACAGTTGATCGTTTTAATGAATATTGTAAAGAATATGATTCTCTTAAAGAAAATCAACTTTATTATAGAAAAGAAATTCAAGAATTAATTCAATTATTAAATGAAAAACTTACAAGTCATTATGGAAAAACCATTGAAGTTAAACCATTATGTGAATATATTGAAGTTAAAGATGAAAAATGGCGAAATGCATTAGAAGGATATCTTAATAGTCAAAGATTTGATTTAATTATTGAACCAGAATATTTTGAATATGCATTACTTGTTTATGAAGAATATAAAAATAAAAGAGGTATATATGGTGTAGGAATTGTTGATGTTGCGAAAATGTCAAGATATGAAGATGTGGATGTTAAAGACACCCTTGCAAATCAATTAGATTGTAAAAATACATATGCTAGATGGTATGTCAACATGTTGCTTTCTAAAGTACAATGTGTCGATGATGTTACACAACTTAGAAATTATGCTACAGCGATTACGCCAACATGTATGCTTTATAAAAATTATACAGCACGTGCAATCAATCCACGTATTTACAATAAACCATACATTGGATTAGGTGCTATTAAAATTCAATTAGCGACAATTGAACAAGAATTGGAAAACCTAAAACAAGAAATCAAATTACAAAAAGCAAATTATGAAGATTTAAAAAATGGTCAAGCATTATTAAATCAATCCAAAGCAGATCATATCTTCTATCGCTTAGATTTAATTGATGAATATCATAATTTACTAAAAGAATATCAAGAAATTAATGATCGCTATGAAAAATTAATTTTAGATGATTCACTTATTTCTTTACAAGAAGAATGTGATGCGGTAAAAAAACAACTTGAAAAAACAAAAAGAGAAAAAGAAGACTCATTTATGAAAAAAGGAAGTCTTGAAAATAATCTAGAAACATTTAAAGAACAACTTGAACAAACTCAAGAAGAATATCAATTATTACATGAAAAAATAGTTCAATTTGAAATGGAGCATGTTGATGTTACTCAAGTAGCTGATCAACAAGTCGTTATTTATTTAAAACGTTTTTCTAAAGATTTTAATGGTATGAAAAATGATATTGAACAACAAGGAAATGGTTATCAACGAAAGGCAAACCAAATTGAAAATCAAATAGTCATGAAAATGAAAGACTATAATGATGCATATAATATTGGTTTTGAAAATGCTTTAATAGATATTGAAAGTTATAAACAAAGATACCATCAATTAAAGGAGATGGATATTGTTTCTAAAGAAGAAAAAACAAGACAAGCAAAACTTAAATGCGAGGAATCTTTTAAAACATCTTTTATTTCTGGATTAAATGAAAAAATTGAAAATGCTAAAAAAGATATTGCTGAATTAAATAAAGGATTAGCACAAAGAGATTTTAATGGTGAAACCTATGAATTTTGTGTTTCACCAACTTCAAGAGATGATTTTAAAGAATACTATAAGATCATCCAATCAGGAAAAGAATATATGGTGAATAATCTTTTATCTGAAACATTAAGTGAAAGTCAAAGAAGAATTATGGATGATTTATTTATTAAATTATCTTCTGTAGAAAATGATCAAGAAACGGAACAAATGTTGATGGAATATACAGATTATCGTAATTATTTAGATTATGATATAAAAATTAAATATGCAAGTGGAGATTATGCATATTTTTCTAAAGTCAATAAAGAAAAATCTGGTGGAGAAACACAAACACCATTCTATGTCATTATGGCAGCAAGTTTTGAACAAGTTATTCGTAATAGAAATCAAAATGAGGATTTTGGTTGTGTTGTTATTTTTGACGAAGCATTTAATAATATGGATGAACAAAGAATACAAGAAATGATTAAGTTCTATAATGAACGTGAAATACAAACATTTATTGCTGTACCACCATCAAGAGCAAGTACAATTATTCCTTATGTTAATACAAGATTGCTTGTCATTAAACAGGGACAACAATCTTTTGTAGAAGGTTTTAAAGATGAACAATTATAGAAATGAAATCTTAAATGAGTTTATTGATCGTTATGAAAAAAGTAGTTATTATAAAGGAAAAAGTGAAAAACCAAGAAAGATTTCTATTATTTTGCATAAAAAGTTTCCTGAATATGGACATAGCTTTCATTATGAAGAAACAAATGAATTAGAAAATATTGTTTTTCAATTACAATCTCAAGGATTTGTTGAATTTTCTAAAAAGAGCATTTTAGGAGATAGAGAACTCATTTTAAATCAAGAAGAAAATTGTCTTGATCGAATTTATAAAGAATTAAAAAGAGTACCAGTTAAAGAGAAAATAATTCATTATATAAAATTACTTGATCAATATTATGAAGAGACATTTATTAAAGATTTTGTTGATGAAATGAAAAAAAGGGCGATTCATCAACAAAGTCTTTTGCCTTATTTAAAAGTTTATGATGAAAATGATTTAGAAAATGTTATGAAAATATTAAAAGGAATGATTGATCAAAAAGATGAAATCTCTTTTAGAAGATTTTCTGAAAAAGTATTGGGTGATACAAAAAAGTTAGAAAAGTATAAAAATAAAATTGTTCATATTATTAAAGATTTTTATGATGATACATTAGATAATGAAAATGATATTTTTGAAGCGTTTTATATCAGAAAAAATCCAGCGTATGTTTATTTAAAAGGGAATGCTATTTTACAAATCAATGGACAAATCATTAATTTGAATGAAATGCATTATTACTTTGTCTTACCGAGTATTTGTATCAAAGATTTAAAAATAAAAAGAATTGATGCAAAACAGGTGATGACTATCGAAAATTTAACATCTTTTCACGATGTATCTTTAAATGACACTTTCTATATTTTTACAAATGGTTTTCATAATCATGCAATTGAAGCATTTTTAAAATGTCTTTATGATTTTTTAGGAGAAAGCGTTCATTATTTTCATTTTGGTGATATTGATGCAGGTGGCTTCCATATCTATGAATCTTTAATAAAAAAAACGCAAATTCCTTTTCAAATGTATAAAATGAATATAGAGATGTTAAAGAAATACAAGGATTATACAAAGCCTTTAACTCAAAATGATCGAAAGAGATTGTTATCGTTTAAAGAAAATCAAAATGAATTGATTGATTATATGTTAAAAAATAATGTCAAGTTAGAACAAGAAATAATAGGAGAAAATGAGAATGAAAGAAAAGACATTAACACGTATTAGAAAATTTACAGAAGATCGTCATTGGGAAAAGTTTCATTCACCTGCTAATCTTGCTAAATCTATTTCAATAGAAGCAAGTGAACTTTTAGAATGTTTTCAATGGGATGGAACCGAAATCTTTACCTTCTAAAAGTGTCTAAAATTCTTAGAACCTATATGTAGAGCCAAGTTAGGGAGATTTTTCTCTCTTTTTTTGTGTTCTTTTGTACTTTGACACTTTTTTTGTCAGTTATTTTTTTTCAATTCTTGAAAGTAAAGAGTTGAATTAGACACTTTTTTAATAAAAGATTACAATTATTTTTATATAATGAAAAATTATTATTAACTAATATTTGAGATGATAAAATATGAATATATAAAAAATAGGAAGTGAATTTAAAAAATGGCAAAATTAATAGATATCTTAAAAATCATTAATAGAGATAATTCAATAATAATTAAAGATAATGGTAACGTGGTTTTTGAAGGTATGGTTAAAGATTCTGTAGAAGTTCTTAACAATACGTACAACAAATCTAACGGGGTGTGGACCGATAAATTATATATTAAATCGTTCAAAGAATTAAATATTGATAACATAACAGAAATTGAAATTATTATAAAATAAAAAAACTTAAGCTATTCTTTTAATTAAGAATAATTTAAGTTTTTTATTATGTTAGAAGGTTGTGGCTAAACGAACATTCCTGTATTGATTATGAACATATTCATTACTTATGTACAAATTAGTAAAATCTGCGGAATCAACAAGAGTTTTGCTATCTAAAGATGACGACCAATAGCCACCTTTTAGTCCTTTATTTGAATAATTGTATTTTTTTATGTTTAAATTTGCTCCAAACGCCGCCCATTCTTGGCTTGATGGAACAAACCAGCCTTTATGTATCTATGTTTGAACTTCATTCTAGACATCTGTATATTTTGACATGCTATTTTGGTTTCCGTATGCAGAAGAATTCCATTTTTTTATCATCGTAATAGAGTTAGATTTACTTGTACAGAATTCTTTGCTAGTTATAATATTGTAATCTTCAATTCCACCATCATATGCTCCAGCATACCATGTATGAGTGTTTGAATCTATATCAGATAGTGACATAATATAAAACCTGTTATTTCCTTTTCCAGTTGGTGATAATACTTCTGCAGTTCCACCTAAATTATTTGTGTAAGAATTTTGACTTACATAATATTCTTTTGAGGTTGTTATAGTTGGGATAGAATATTTTCCACGATTTTCATTCTCCCATTTTCCGCTTCCACCAAATAGTAAATCTGCAAATATAATTCCATCTACAGTTCCATCACCATCAATATCTGCATATTTGCCAACTTGTGATTCAGTTTTAGATACTAGATCTTCTCCGTTTGGACCACTAGTCGGCACATTGCCGCTAGCTAACGTTTCATCGAAACTATTTTTAAACTTATCAATAGCATTGGAATAAGCATTACCAACAACACTTGCACACCCGAACCATTTACTTTTCCAGTTCCTTCATCCAATCCTTTAACACTACCAACAATTAAAAGTAATACGGCAATAACAATTGGAATAATTGCTACGCCACCGTGGTCTTCGGAAAATTTTTTCATATATTAAAATACAAAATTCCTTTCTTAAGATTTTACTCATAAAAAATAATCCACTATACCTGCATGATACAAAAATCTTCGAGGGGGTATAGAATATATAGCAGTTTTAGTAAAGGTAGGGCGTAAAAGATAAGGTTTATAAAAAATAATTTTGAGATTTCTATTTATTTTGTATATACTAAATATGTAAGAGAACTCATCAGATAGATGATTGCCCTGATAGTTAATTTACATATTTTTTTAAAAAGTAATCAACCATTTCGGACTCGGGTGATTACTTTTTTTTCTTTTCAATCTTTTAAACGTTTTAAAAATAAGAAAAAAAATGACCTGCTTATTTTCCTGTTTTCAAAATTTCTAATTTGTGGTAAAATTAATTTGCTGATGGCAAAAAACTAGTGTATTTAGCACTAGGATAGTTATCGTTTAAAATTAATTAAATCAAATTTGCGTCTAGTTTAAACAGCGCGAATATGACAGAAAAACTATATTAGAAAAAAATTATCAATCTTCTTTCAACTTAGCCAATTCTTGAGCAAGTAGCTTGAGGGCTACTTGTGGGTTGGCTTGGCCTTTGGTTGCTTTCATGAGGAAACCTGTAAAGGCCTTGTCCGCATTACGTTTACCTGACTTGAAGTCGGCTACGGCTGCTTCATTGTCTGCAAAGACTTGGTGGATGATTGGGATCAAGACTTCAGGGTCTGAAATCTGTACCAATCCAGCTTTTTCGACGTATTCACGCGCACCGCCACCATTTTTCGCCAAATGAACGAAGACTTTCTTGGCAATCTTAGAAGAGATGGTTCCATCTTCAATGATGGCAATCATTTCTACCAAGTTTTCTGGTGTCAACTTGATTTCTTCAAGCGTTTTACCTTCTGCATTCAAGAATTGAGCGACTTCACCTTGGAGCCAGTTAGACACTTGTTTAGCGTCTCCGCCAAGGGCTACGGCTGCTTCAAAGAAGTCAGATGTGACCTTAGTAGCTGTCAATTGGTTGGCATCATAGTCAGACAAACCAAGCTCTGCCACGTAGCGAGCACGACGGTCTTTTGGAAACTCAGGCAATGATGTACGCATTTCCTCAATCCACTCATCTGAGATTTCAAACAAGGGAAGGTCTGGTTCTGGGAAGTAACGGTAATCCGCTGCCCCTTCTTTGACACGCATAAGGATAGTGCTCTTGTTGGCTTCATCGTAACGGCGTGTTTCTTGACGAATGACACCACCCGAACGCAAGATTTTCGCTTGGCGTTGCACTTCATATTCAAGACCTTTACGCACGTTTGAGAAAGAGTTCAAGTTCTTCAACTCAGTCTTGGTACCAAATTCCTCTTGACCGTATGGGCGAAGGGAAATGTTGGCATCCACACGCATAGATCCTTCTTCCATCTTGACGTCTGAAATACCAGTGTACTGGATAACTTCTTTCAAAGCTGTCAAATAGGCGTAGGCTTCTTCTGGAGAACGCATATCTGCTTCAGATACAATCTCAATCAATGGCACACCCTGACGGTTGAGGTCTACATAAGAGAAACCGTCTGTTCCATGCGTGTTCTTACCGGCATCTTCTTCCAAGTGGGCACGTTCAATCCCGATTTTCTTAGTTGTTCCGTCTTCCAATTGCACTTCAATCCAACCGTTATAACCGATTGGCTCGTCAAATTGCGAAATTTGGTAGGCCTTTGGATTATCAGGGTAGAAATAGTTCTTACGGTCAAAGTGCATGTGCTGATGAATATCCATATTCAGGGCCAAAGCAGCCTTGATACCAGCGTCCACAACACCCTTGTTCAAGACAGGAAGCACCCCTGGGAAAGACCAGTCAATCACATTAGTATTGGCATTTTGCTCATTCCCAAAGTGGGCAGAGGTTGGTGAGAAAATTTTTGAGTTTGTATTCAATTCAACGTGGACTTCAAGTCCGATGACTGTTTCAAAGTTCATTAATTGTCACCTCCGAAAATAAGGGGTTGTTGCTTGTGATAGTCCGTTGTTGCTTCAAAAGCAGCTGCAGCTTGGTAGATGGTTTCTTCCGAATACTTAGGACCAATCAACTGCAAACCAACTGGAAGTCCTTGCGCAAAACCAGCAGGAATCGAAATCCCTGGAAGACCTGCCAAGTTAACTGGAATGGTCAACAAGTCCGCCAAGTACATGGCAACAGGATCATGGTTGAGCGAATCCAAATCAAAGGCCACGCTTGGAGCTGTAGGACCAAGGATGAGGTCGTAATCCGCAAAGACTTTTTCAAAATCTTGGATAATGAGGGTACGGACTTGACCAGCTTTCTTGTAGTAAGCATCGTAGTAACCAGATGACAAACTAAAGGTACCCAGCATGATACGGCGTTTGACTTCATCACCAAAGCCTTGGCTACGAGTGTTCACATAGATGTCATCCAAGTTCTTGGCATCTTCCGCACGGAAACCATAACGAATCCCGTCAAAACGTTGCAAGTTTGAAGAAGCTTCAGATGAAGCGATGATGTAGTAGACAGCAACCCCGTATTTAGAATGAGGCAGGCTGACTTCTTCGACAGTTGCTCCCAATTTTTCAAAGTGCTTAGCTGCATTGAGAATCGTTTCTTTGACTTCTGGATCAATTCCTTCCCCTAGGTATTCCTTAGGAAGGGCAATCTTCATGCCCTTGATGTCTTGACCAATTTTAGAAGTAAAATCGGCTACACGAACAGGTGCAGAAGTTGAATCCTTGGCATCTTCACTGGCAATAACATTGAGCAATTGGGCATTTTCCTTAACGGTTGGTGAGAAGGTACCAATTTGGTCAAGTGAGCTACCGAAGGCAATAAGACCGAAACGTGAAACAGTTCCATAGGTTGGCTTGAGTCCAACAATCCCATTAAAGGCAGCCGGTTGGCGGATGGAACCACCAGTGTCTGAACCAAGAGACAAACGGACTTGACCTGAAGCTACAGCTGCTGCCGAACCACTAGATGATCCACCAGGAACCTTGCTGTGGTCCCAAGCATTCTTGGTTGGTCCATAGTAAGAAGTCTCACCAGATCCACCCATGGCAAATTCATCCATGTTGGTCTTCCCGATGACAATCATATCTTTGGCTTTGGCATTGGCAACAGCTGTCGCATCAAAGATTGGCTCGTAGTTATAGAGCATTTTTGATGCCGCAGTGGTCAAGATGCCATCTGTTGAGATATTGTCTTTGACAGCGAGTGGAATCCCTGACAGGAGGTTGTCAGCATCGATTCCTTTTTCGTCAATAGCCTTGGCTTGTGCAAGGGCAGCTTCTTCTGCTACCGTCACAAAGGCATTGACTGCTTCTTCACGCGCCTTGATATCGTCAAGTGTCGCTTGGGTCAATTCGGTTGCTGAAATTTCCTTAGAGACAAGGAGGTCGTGCAACTCTTCAATGGTTTTATTGTTGAATGACATTAGGCATCTCCTCCATCTTCTAGGATAGCTGGTACCTTGATGTAGTAATTGTCTTTTTCAGGTACATTTTTAAACAAGCGGTCACGGTCTGTCCCTTTTTCAGCGACATCCGGACGCAATACGGTCTTACGATCCGCCATGGTTGTTGTTGGGGCAACACCTGTTGTGTCCACTTCTTCCAACAATTCCACCATGTCGACAATTTTAGACAAGGTTGTCGCAAACTCAGCTGTCTCTTCTGGAGAGAATTTCAATTTTGAAAGATTGGCAACGTGGGTTACCTCTTCTTGCGTAATTTTCATCTTGCTTCCTTTCGTGAAATGATGATTTTTCAATACCTTCTATTTTACCATAATTTAGCCTATTTTGCTTGGAGGATAAAAAAACTGTAGTAACTTTTTTGTCACTACAGTTTACAGAGATAGAGCTTTTTCAAAACACTTATCGTATGGCTATCAAGAGCTTTCTCCAAGCCTCTAGAATTTCAGGTTTCAAATACTGTTTGGCCAACTCATATGAGGCTTGGTGCATAGACTCAAGAACACTTTCTAAGGCAAATACAATTTTGTCTGCCATCTGAGAAACAAGTAGGTTCTCATCCATAGTTTCGCTATAAGGAACCAGAAAACCGTTTTTACCATCTTTGATGAAGGTTGGATTGCCATAACGGGCGTCAAAACCAACCAAGGCTAGACCTGCTCCCACCGCTTCCATCAGAGTCAAACCAAAGGTCTCCCACTGAGAGGTGGTGACGTAAAGTTCATACTGTGGGTAGACGTCTCGTAAATCCGCATGTCCTCGAAGATGGATGTAATCATTCGCCCCTAAAGTATCAATTAGATCTTGTAGATTCTCTTGCTCGCCACCTTTGCCGTAGATGTCAAAGTGAAGATTTGGCTCTTTTTCATGAGCAAGGGCGACTGCTCTTATAGCTAAATCCAAGCGTTTACGTGGGTCCAATCGCGAAGCCGTCATCAAACTAAGAGGCTTCCTCTGCTCCTCTGGAAAACTAAGCTTATCCAAATGTCCCACTGCTAGGGCATAAATAGCGGCGTCTGTGACACCTTGCTTTTGCAGGGTATTTTCTAAAACAGCCTTTTGTGCTTCAGTAGCTGTGATAAAGAAGTCAAAGCGTTGGGCGTACTTAAAGATGTAATAATACTCATAGTAGAGGTCACCATTTTCAAACTCATGCTCTGAATGAAAAACGAAGCCTAACTTTGCAGGAGAATTAAGTTCATAAATCGGTCGCATAAATTCCATCAAGGAAGCCCTATCCAGCAACAAGGTATCCTCAGCTGTCAAAGGAAGCCTTGCTAGAAAACGACGCATGACCTCTGTCTTGGTCACTAAAATCTCAGTGCCCAGCCTATATAACCAACTGGCTCCTTGCTTGAGTTCTTCAAAGGCAATGCGACCATCTTTATTATGATAACTTCTTCGGATGATGATGCCTTTTTCAAAGTATTCTGTGACTAATTTACTTGTTCCATACCACTCACGCTTTAAAAGCATACCATTGACGTGGTAATCCACATACCGCACACAACCTTTTTGGTAGGAATCCATCTTGAAGACTAAAGAAGTACCATCAGAACAAGTATACACAGAGTCTGTTGCGCTTTGGCTCTTCAAATCTAGACGTGTCAACTTAAATTTTTGCTGCAAGGCCCCCACTGTCAAAGATGGGATATGACTGTCTTGATCTGTAAAGTTAAGATAGGCATGGAGGAGTTCCTCGTAGCGATGCCCTAAAGAAAGATAATAGTCTAATTTATAGGGTTGTGGCCAGGTCGTAAAGACAAACTTAGCAGGCTCATTTAATTCACGTAGCATCAAAGCCCTCGACGCCT
>ERZ773252.1989-NODE-1989-length-18492-cov-3.042957_pt1 | contig 18492 bp, 13 predicted proteins | sample MGYA00580517_ERZ773252 | MGnify/ENA primary metagenome ERZ773252 (study PRJEB29015, sample SAMEA2737766) | human gut metagenome | biome: human gut; feature: human-associated habitat; material: faeces | place: China | collected 2012 ...
GACGGCAAAGCCGGCATTTGCTTTTCCGGGCGAATTAACGAACAAATTATTCTGCACAGCAGAATGGAAAGCTCCGCAGGAGCGTATTTGTGAGTTTGATGTATAAACAGACAGATAACTCTTGTACTATACGATACTTTTTATAGACTTTATGTACTATCGGTGTCCTCTGAGCAAAAAATATCGAAAAGGATTCGTTTTGAGAAACTACCAAAAGTACATACTTTACAAAACGGAGAAATATATGAAAGAAAAAACAACATTCCGAATCGGAGAACTTGCAAAACTTTTTGATATCGGTGTCGATTCGATCCGGTATTATGAAGAGGTCGGTATCTTACGTCCGAAGCGTGATCCGATCAACAATTACCGTTTATATACGATCGAGGATGTCAGAAAACTGACAATGATCCGCGAGCTGTTAGGTCTGAATCTGACAACCGAGCAGATCCGCGACTTTGATGCCAATCGAAATATTCACAATACGATTTCTTTATTAGAGCAGGAACTTCATATGGTCAATGAATCTTTACTGAAATTATACGAGACTAAAAACAGTATTCAGGCACGATTAGAAAACTTTACGAGAGCCATGTCAGCCAAACACTTTGATACGATACAGCTCTTAGAACTTGATAAAAGAGCCTGTGTGATGATCAATGACGGAAATCTTCCGGACGACTATGTGGATTTTTACCTGACAAAATATATGCGTTCCAGGCAAAAAAAGATCGATACGATCGGAGCCTGTGACTGCTATACGCTTGATCTTGCCGGCAGTAACCCAGACTCCAAATATTACCGCACGAAAAACCTGTTTTTCTATTCTGACCTGATCACATATGACAGCAATTTCTATCTGCCTGCCGGAAAATATCTGTCTGTCCTATATAAAGGTCCATTAACACAGACAAAAAAATTTGTTCCGATGCTTGCTGATTATGCAAAGAAACATCATTTGAAAACGATTGATGATCCAATCGAATTTTGCCACATTGATGATTATGAAACCGCTTTGGAAGAAGAATATATTACAGAGATCCAGTGGCAGGTAGAATAAAAAAGTTTCCGGTAAAGAAAAAGATGCAACGTGTTGGCGTTGCATCTTTTTCTTTACCAATATTTTTTCTTTTTAAAGATCCACAGACTTAAAATAACGATCAAAATACTGACTACGATCACAATCGGATATGCCATCGGGCATTTTAATTCCGGCATATAAGAAAAGTTCATTCCGTACCATCCTGCGATCAGAGTCAACGGAAGAAAGATCGTTGTTACGATCGTAAGCATTTTCATCACATCATTTTGACGGATGCCAATCTCTGACTGGTACACATCCTGTACCTGCATGGCATATTCACGCAAAAGCTGTGTTTCTCCGGCAAGACGGGTTACACGATCCGAATACATATGAAAAAACATCAATTCTTCTTTTCCGAAAAATTCTTCCTGATTCTCCAAGATTTCATTACCAATATCCGTTAGCTGGCTGTAATAATGGTAAAAACGTGCGATCATCTTCTTGATATGCAGCATCCGGTGATTGAACTTTTCATCACTGCCACGAAGCACATCTTCTTCAATATTGGCAATCTCTAGTTCCAACCCTTCTAAGAAAAGCAGATCATCTGCAATAAAAGATTGTAAAAAGTCATAAAGGAAACGTTCTAAACTATAGTCTTTGCGGATCGCACTGTTTACTACTTTTTCAACATGCTTTTCGATATTGCCTTTTTCATCTAAGAGAACGACTCTTTTGTCTGTAATATAAATAGCAAATTCAATCGTCTGCTCTTTCGGACTCTTTGCCGGAACACGGATCGTTCCGTATAAGAAATCCCTGTGGCTTTCCATCTTACAATAATGCACACTGTCAATCGAATGCCAGATACCAAAACGATCTTTCCATTTGCTTTCATTCTGCCATTGGTCGATCGTTAAGATACAGACACCATCTTCTGTTTCCGATGCAAAAAAAGTATTCTCATCTGTTTTTTGCATGCCATCTTCCCGAATAAAATAATACATAACTGCTCCTTTTTACCGGATCTGTCTGAATCAATACAAACAACGGCAATCACTAAGTCAAAAAAGCTTCTCTTCTGCCCGTTGCTGTCTTTGATCCATTCAGATCATAAAAAATAAATCGTATTCCTACAGATAGCATACCACAAAATCAAACGTATTAACATTCTTTCTGATCGAGCAGTCACTCTTACTCTTGCATTGGAATTTTTTTCAAGTTAGCAGCAACCACTTTTATTCGTATTATTTCTGATAGAACAGCCGCTTCTATTTTCCTGTTTCCTTTTCAAAAAAAACAATTTGAAACTGATCTGTCAGAATAAAATTCGTGAAAAACAACTTTCTGCTAATTTAGCCATATAAGATTTCATCCTAGCGATAGAGTTCTTCAAATAATGCGACAAAATCTTCCTCTTTCATAAGAACCGGATTATCAAAAGTTTCATCTGCATTGGCTGCGGTATGGGCAAGACGTTTAAAGTCTTTTGGATCGACCATTTCTAATTCTGAAAAATGAGGAATTTCTAGCTGATCACTTAATTTTTCAATATAATCTACTCCTGCATTGGCTGCTTCTAGTGTGGTCATGCCTGTAATATCGACACCTAATGCTTTTGCAACCTTGGCGTATTTTTCAGGTGCCCCTTTGATACTCAGTCGGGATACCGGAGCTAACATCATCGCATTGGCAACTCCATGCGGAATATCATAAAATCCCCCTAATGCTTCCGAAATAGAATGTACGCTTGCGACATCCGAATTACCAAAAGCCATCCCCGCCATCGTACTGGCTGCAAGCATTGCATCCAATGCTTCCGGTGTATGTTCTTTGACTGCTTTGAGAATATTTTCCTGAATCATCTGAATTGCCAAAAGTGCGAGCCCGTCTGTGATCGGATTGGCAGCTTTACAGACATATGCTTCGATCGCATGTGTCAATGCATCCATTCCGGTCGATGCTAATATTTTTCCCGGAAGCTTATCTAAAAGCTCACTGTCTAAGATCGTAAGCGATGCACTGACCATTGGGCCCCAGATACAGTCTTTTTCTAATGTTTTCGTATTATTGACGATCGATTCATGTGTCACTTCACTGCCTGTTCCACAAGTTGTCGGAATACAGATCAATGGTGCGATTGGCTTTTCTAAATTGCCTTCATACCAGTCTTCACACTTTCCACCATTTGTCATGATCGCACCGATCGCTTTCGCTGTATCCATGGCAGAACCTCCACCGATCGCAATCAGATAGTCAATCTTATTTTCTTTTGCAAAAGCAGCACCTCTTTCAATATCGACATCTCTTGGATTGGGTACAATATCAGACCATACCAGATAATCTGCTTTTTGGCTTTCTAAGCTGTCTATAACACGCTGTACTAACCCGGTAGCAAGCAATCCCTTATCTGTGACAACGAGTCCTTTTTTTCCAAGTTTCTGTGCTTCTTTTCCAACTTCACTGACTTTTCCTCTTCCAAAAATAACCTGTGCAGGCATATAAAATGCAAATTCATTCATATCGTATCATCCTTCCTTCTGTCTGTCCCTTTGTAGCTGTTTTTAGTATAAAGTCTGGTATGATACGAGAGTCAATATCCCTTTACTTCTTTTTTATCTTTTACTATAATGATGCAAAAGGCAAACACAGCCATGCAACAGATGTATTTACAAATACACAGAATGGAAAGTGTTTGCAAATTTCGAAATATGCCTGTTAATGCAATACGTTATGACTTAAACACCAAGCTATAACTTAAACACTAAGCTATAACTTACACACCAAGCTATAACTTAAACACTACGCTATAACCTAAACACTAAGCTATGACTTAAATGAGAAGGGATTATTTTCTATGCTGACTTATTCTTTTGATCATATTGGCTCTGACTGCCTGTATATTTACTTATATAAATGTATTAAAAATGATATCTTAAACGGAACACTTTCTGCAGGTACAAAACTTCCCTCTAAAAGAAGTTTTGCGAAAAACCTTGCTGTCAGTACGATCACCATTGAAAACACCTATGAACAGCTTCAATCGGAAGGATATATTTATTCCATTCCCAAAAAAGGCTTTTATGTTACCGATTTAGAAACCCTGCAGCTTCCACCTGAGATTACAGCTCCGGTACCGTCAAAAGAAAGTATTCTCTATACAAAGCCACAAACAGATTCTTATACCGTGGATCTGGTAAGCAATAAGACGAGTACCGATAATTTTCCTTTCTCTATCTGGGCAAAACTGATCCGTGAAACGATTTCAACCAAAAGTGAAGAATTAATGACAACTCCTCCCTGCGGCGGAATCTGGGAACTTCGTGAAGCAATCTGTCACCACTTAAAAGATTTTCGTAATATGGCCGTAACACCTGCCCAGATCATTATCGGTGCCGGAACAGAATATCTTTACGGACTTTTGATCCAGCTTCTTGGTTTTGATAAAAAATATGCCACGGAAAATCCGGGCTATCAAAAACTGACTAAAGTATATGACAGTTATCATGTTTCCCATCATGCGATCCCAATGGATCAGGAAGGCATACAGATTGAAAGTCTTGTTGCATCCGGTGCCGATATTGCACATATTTCACCTTCACATCATTATCCGACAGGAATCGTTACAAGTATCAAAAGAAGATACGATCTGCTGCATTGGGCATCACAGGATGCAAACCGTTATATTATTGAGGATGACTATGATTCTGAATTCCGTCTGTCCGGTAAACCAATCCCGGCATTACAAAGTATTGACCAGAACGAAAAAGTCATTTATATCAATACATTTACAAAGAGCCTTTCTTCTACGGTACGATTAAGTTATATGATCCTGCCTCAACATTTGTTAAAAAAATTTTATGAACGCTTACGATTCTATTCCTGTACCGTATCGAATTTTGAACAATATACACTCGCACGTTTTCTGTCAAAAGGTTATTTCGAAAAGCATATCAACCGGATGCGTACACATTATAAAGGAATCCGTGATACCTTTTTACAGGCATTGAAAAAAAGTCCTTTCGCTTCCCAGATCAAAATCTCCGAAGAAGATGCAGGACTCCATTTCCTTATGTATGTAGATACCGTTCTGACAGACGAAGCCTTGTTAGAAAAAGCAGGTAAACAGGGGCTTCATCTGGCTTGTCTGTCTCAATATTATGCAAGTGATTCTTCACAGATTCCGGCACATACTCTTGTATTAAATTATTCGGCTCTAACACAGGACAGCGTATCACAAGCGATCAAATTGCTAAGCCGTATCCTATGCTAAAAACAGCCTATAACAATTCATATGGATTGGCATCTGTATATTGACAAGTACCGATTCCTAATGCCTGTTTGGCAAGACCATCTGCAATATCATTATATGTATCATTGGAATGTCCTTTGACCTTTACAAAGGAAATCGCAACATTCTGACTCATTTGCCGATACAAAGCCTGATATGCTTTCGTTCCGGTTTTGTTTGCTTTCCATGCACCATTGCACCACTTTGCAATCCCCTCATAATCATGATAGATCACAAGTTTTTTGATCCCTTCTCTGACAGCAAATACCATAGCCGCTTCCGAACCTTTGATCTCGCCGGCTACATTATGCATCGTTGCAAGTTCATCATCTTCAAACTTCTGGCAAAACAGATATTCTTTTCCCTGATACATCAATATCATTCCATAAGAGAATGCATTCGTCATTTTATCATAACTTCCATCCACATAAGCGATCGCAGTATCGCCATCTGCCTTTACAGCCTCTGCTACTACTGCTTTCTGCCCATTTTCATCTATGCCTCCTGCCTGTTCTCCTAAGCAAAAAGCTTCCGCTTCTTCCTTCGTCGTAAAGCTTTTATATTCTGCACCCGAAAAGCCCTTGATCTGCTCCTGACATAATGCCCATGTAGCAAAAACACCGGTTTTTCTGCCTTTCCTTACTGCATAAAATTTCTTTGCCATCTTCCTCCTCCATTTCTCATAGCAATCCTTTACCTGTCCTCTCCACCTCTGTCCCCTTCTCGCCATCTTATAGTATTTGTGCATCATAGCAATTAGTAAATTTTCGCATTTCTATTTTATTTTTGTCTTTGGTAGACACGCCGACCGATTAGGATATCTGATTTTTCAAGCTTTTTTGCATTTGGGCGCGGGTTGTAACTATAGGGGCGACTCAGCCTGAGTAGCATTGTTGTTTGGGACACGCTCCCGCTTCGCAAAGCCACGTAGCGCACACATAGCATTGCAAAAAGCAAATACACTTTTTGCAACGCAAGTGGCGACGGTCTTTGAGATTCCCAAACAGCAATGTACATCAGACTGGCCTTTCCCCTATATCAGACAAGAGCGCCCATCATATGGCAAAAAAGCGAAAAATCTTAGATATCCTTAACGGTCGATACAGTGCACCAATAGACAAAATAAAATAGGAAATGCGAATCAAAACATTGTTATGATGCACATAAAAGTGTATATGCGAGAAGGATTCTGTACTGTGGTGGTACAGGCAGGTAAAGGATTGTGTTTGTGCTATTCGTGTGCAAGTTCGGATAAGAGTTCCTGTCTGCGTGTGCCAATCAGGAGTTCTTTGTTGTATTCGTAGTAACGTTTACAGGTATGTTGTGCTAAAAAGGCGGCACTGATGGAAGTCATTGTAAGATCCGTTACAAAGACAATCATTTCTTCGCCTTTTTCAAATGCTGCATCTGCAAAGTCAAATGCAGCTTCCAAAGCATCCAGTGCTTCGTAATCTGCTGTCTCTTTTTGTTTACATTGTATAGCAAAAGCTTCTTTTGCCTGTTCAAATGCAAGCTTTGCATCTTTTGTTTCATCCGGTACGCTTTTCTTTAACTGCTCTAATAGCTTTTCTTCTCTTTTACGCTCCCTGCGTTCATAAAGATCTGCTTTCTTTTTTGTCCGGTATTGTACCATTCTTTGATCCAAAAGTCCGATATAACATGTCTTTTTGTCTAGCGCATCTTCCACCTTACTGCGATAGTCTTTTAAGAAAGCATACCAGGCATCTGTCAGCTTTTTTTGCTCCTGTGCTTTGCGCATCTTTTCTAAGACGGCATCAAAAAGCAGATGCACTACACTGATCCTTTCATCAAAGGCTGCACGGTAAATTCTCTCATAAACGGAAGCCGGAACCTTTCTTTGCAAAATCTTTTCAATTCCATAGTCATCCTGATACTTCCGGTATAGCTCAATATAGGCTGCTACATCCTGTGCAATATCAGAATGACGCAGATATTCATATACTACATCCGTAGTAACCGGATTTTGCATCTCTTCATAGACATACAAAAGCTCACTGAAATCTTCCCACCCACGGGCCGTCTACATCGGTTTCTACTTTATAAAAGTTCTGTGGACGGATCGCAAGATATGATAACAATGCAGGATGAATCTTTTTATCAACTGCATATTTTTTCCATACATTGTAATCTGCGGTGATATCCATACGACGGACACGATCCCATGTTACCATATCAAATTCACGGACCGACTTGTTATATTCCGGTGGATTGCCTGCTGCTACAATAATCCAGCCATCCGGTATCTACCGAATGATTTACATTGCAAAAACTGTAACATCGTAGGGGCTAATGTTTCAGATACACAATTGATCTCATCAATAAATAAAATGCCTTCTTTCTGCCCGGTTTCTTTCATTTTATGGTAGATACTTGCTATGATCTCGCTCATCGTATATTCCGTGATCGAGTATTTTGTTCCTTCAAACTCTTCTTCTTTAATAAACGGAAGACCGACAGCACTCTGTCTGGTATGATGCGTGATCGTATACGCTACTAAACCGATATTGCATTCTCTGGCAATCTGCTCCATGATCTGTGTCTTACCGATTCCCGGAGGTCCCATCAAGAATACCGGTCTTTGCCGGATCGGTGCAATGCAATATTCTCCATCTTCTTTTTTCAAATATGCCTCTACAGTATGACGAAGTTCTTCTTTTGCTTCTTCGATATTCATTCTTTACACTCCTGTTTCTTTTCTGCTTTGTCAGTCAAAATCTACTTAAGGATCACAATAACCTTTTCCCATCATGTTCTAATTGCATTCTGATAGCCCATACAGGTACTTTTTCTTCTTCATATTCATCAAGAAAAAGGAACGCTGTCGGATAATCCGGTTTCTTTTTCGGATAGATTCCTTTTCCATCCGTAAAATATAAAAGCCCGCAAAGACAGTCAAACTGCCCTTCCTCTGCCAGACGGTTGACATATGAAAATGCCGGTCGGAAGTCTGTATTTCCACCACCTTTGATCGTAAAATCCGAAAATAACTGCTCTAATTGTTCTGGTTTTGTGATCACAATATCTTCCTGTATTTTCTCATCACACTGGATCACATGAAGCTTTGCTTTCCGAAAAAAACTTTCTTCCTGACAAAGGATCGAAAAGGTTTCTTTCAAAAAACTCTCTACAAGTTCTCCTTTTGTCGAATAGCTTGTGTCAATGATGATCACAAAATCACGGATCTTATGCACTTCTCTGCTTTCTAGTGGTTCTAGCAATGGCATATTTTGATATAGCTGCAGACCATATGTATAAAATCCGATATCAAATTCCTCTTCGTCACAATGCAATTCTTCCTGTAACACGGCAAACTTTCGCAAAAAATCCCTGTAACTGCGCTGTCTTTTTTGCACTTTTAACGGGATCGCCGCTAGATCACTTCCGTCTTCGCTCTGATCACCATGTCTTTTTTGCTCTAACTGCGTCTGTCTGGAAATCTTATTCCATTTATTTTGCATCTGCTGTATCTGTACATTCTGATCCTGCTGCTTTGGCCAAAAGGCATGATCATCTGCAAAAAATTCCCGTTGCAATTTTATCAGCTCTTCTTGTGATACATCCAATAACAAGTTATAGATCTGTACGGCTGTGATCGCACATTCTTTATCTTCTAACCATTCATATGTCTTTTGCCTGATCCAGCCAAGAATACGTTTTACCGATTTTTGCTCCATATGATCGATTGTATATTCGATCGCAATATCACAGGCAATTCCCCAAAGGAAAGGATCTCTTTTGCCTCCTATCCAAAGATGAGAAAAGAGACAATGCAATACAGCATGCAGATAGACACGGTTCAGATAGGTAGGATTTTTTTGAAACAAGCGAAGCATCTGCTTTGTTGACAGATACATCCACTCACCGTCTGTTGCAAAGGTCTGTACTCTTTTGTCTGTTTTGGGAAACAGAACCCCTAATGCAATATCGAGATATCGAAATTCGATATATAATTCATCATGTACAAAACGATAAATCTTATAGGTCATCTCTTCTTCCCATTCTTCCTGCGTCTGTACCTTTCTCTTCCTTACCATGTTCTACCTCACAATATGATCTTTCCTCCAAAGACATCCGGTATTTATAAGAAAATTACCAAAGATCATCAAAAGTATATTCGTCTTTTTGATTCGCTCCGTCTGTCTGGTCTTCCTTTTGCGCGATTTCATTTTTTAATCGTAATAGGGTTCCCGCCCCTTCTGTCCAGTGATCCTGTATCGCATCCTGCATACATTGCATCAGATCAGATTCGGTCAGATATTCATTTTTTGCCAGATATTCTAACAGTTCTAAGTTTCTTTCTTTAGCATACTTTCTACCAATATAAACTGCTTCTTTTATCAGGTATGCCTCATAATCTTTCTTTGCCTTTGCTGACAATCCGACCGGATAATACAGACGCATTAAAGCAATATCGGATAGCATTTCTTTTTTTTCACGCTGGCTTGCTAAAGTAAAAACTTCATCATATTTTGCAATATCTACCTTCCCTGATGTAAAACACTGTCTCTGGCGGAAGCCATCTCCGTCAATGCACAATTCAAAAATATGTGCCGGCCCGATCTCATCGTAATATTCGCTGTATTCGGCATACCATAACACGGCTTCCGTATGATCGTGTGGTTGAAAAACGACTTTCATATCCTGCTGTCTTTGTGTAAGCAAAGGTTTCAGGCCGTTTTGTTCGAAAATACTGCCTCTGACTACAACACATGAAAAACGGTCACAGTTCATAAACGCATCGCTTCCCATATCACAAAGCTTCTTTCCTACCACTAATTTAGAAAGTTTGTTACAACGATAAAATGCAAGTTTTCCGATCGTTTGCATCCCATCGGGCAAAGAAACCTCATGCACATATTCTCCTGTGATTTCGCGTATCCGTCCCTGTTGCAATGCATCTGTTAATTCCTGCCTGCTTTTTATCTGATCATTTGAAGCGATCAGACAATCGTCCGGTATCGTTCGTGCAGCAAAGCAATAGGCAGCAAGTTCTGTCACCCGGTTTCCTGCAATCTTCTCCGGTATGGTAACAACCGGTGACTGCCCATAAACACGATACAATACAACCTCCTGCTCTTTTGTCTGACGAAAGGCATACCAAGTTTCCTGCATATTACTCCTCACTTTTTATCCGTTTATCTTCTTTTCATAACAGGAAACTTTTACATTCCTGCATACTTTAATAGTTCATCTAAGAAACTAAGACCTACACGATAAAAGATAAATAAGATCGTGATTGCAAGCAACAGCACTAACAAACGATAAAGGACATATGCCATTGCAAATGATTTTTTCTGTGGTGGTGTATTTTTGCGAAATGCGATCACAAGCATATAAAAAAATCCAAACACCGGTATGTGTGTCAGGCAAAGTAATTGAAACCATTGTCCAACCCTTCCATCCCAGCTTACTTTCTCTTCTTTTGTCAGATCTCTTAATGCAACTTCTTCTCCCTGACGTTCCTCTGCATCAAAAAGCACCTGAAAATACGCTTTAGAAGCCCCACCGACTGTTCTTCTTGATGTGGCTGCTTTTTTCTTAGGAGAAGTTGTCTTATTTTTATTGTCCTGATTTGTTTCCATATCACCCCTCCTTACTTTCTGCCACTTGCTACCGGCATCTCTGGTGTTGCCTGTGGTTCCTGCGTCTGCTGTGGCAACGGTGTTGTAACTGCATTCGGATCATTTGTATTTGCGGATGGTTCCGGCAATGAACGGATCTGTGTTGCATACTTATCAAACTTACTCTTTAACGCTGCATATTCACTATATTTCTTACAAGCATCCAAAGCTTCTTTTGCGGACTTGATCAGTTCTTCGGCATTTGCCGGTTTCTTTTTATAAGTATTCAACTTATTGATCCTGGTCTTTGCTAACTTCACTCTGCTTTCTCTTAAAATCTTCTTTCTGGCTGCTTTTGATGCTTCTTCCTTTTTCTTCGCGATCAAAGCATTTTCTTCTTTTTGCGCTTCTTCATAAGCACTTGCTGCTTTCTTCCAGTCTACCGAATCATCTTTTAGAGAATCATATTTATTTTTTGCACGCGTTGCATACAGCTTTCTGGTATCATCATCTTCAACAGACGAGATCATATCACGCAATTCATTATACGTTGTGACAAATTCATAATAATCTGCTAGCTCTGTGATCGTCATTTTCTCAAAGGCTTTCAGTTTCTTCTCAATTGTTTTTTCATAACTCTTCTCTTTTAATTCACTTGCATAAGCTGATTTTTCCGCAAGAATCTTTGTTGAGAAATAGTCTGTTCCCGATGTTCTGCTGTTTGTACCACTGCTTTCGGTGCCGGAAACAATATTACCTGACGAGTGATACTTTGCTAACTTGATCGTATCAGGAACCGAAAAATCAATCGGTTCTAACTTTTTATGGATCGTGTCCATATATTTTTTCCAAATCTTTCCGGTAACAGAAGCACCGTAAGCACCCGGCATGGCTCTTGGTGTATCATAACCTGCCCAGACAACAGTTGTATAATATTTTGTATATCCGCAGAACCATACATCCTTGCTGGAATTTGTAGTACCTGTCTTGCCTGCAGCGATCTGACCGTTTTCCATCTTAACAGAATGAGCTGTACCGTATGATTCATTAAAGACACCTTTTAATACATCTGTCATCAGCCATGCTGCATCTTCGGAATATACCTGTGATGTGTTATCGGAATCTTTATATACAACACCATCTGATACATGTTCAATCTTTTTAATGCAGGTTCTTTCACTATAATTTCCGCCATTTGCCAGCGTTGCATATCCTTTTGCCATATCGACAACACGCACACCTTCGGTAAAGCCGCCCAAAGAAAGTGCTAAGTTGTCATTATCGACATAACTCAGATTATGAAAATGCATTTTATCAAGGAAAGATAAACCGTATTTCGGTGTGATCTTTTCTAAAACCTGCCATGCGATCGTATTAATTGATCTTGCAACTGCTTCTCGTAAATGTAAACTGCCACGATAACCGCCACCCGAATTCTTTGGTCCGTTTGTGATCGGATGATCATTGACAACCGTAGATGGCGAATATACACCTGATTCAAAGCCCGGTGCATAATCAATCAGCGGTTTGATCGCACTGCCTGACTGTCTGGCAGCAAGATAGGCACGGTTATAAGCATCTTTTGTACCACGACCGCCCACGACAGCAACCACATAATTCGTTGTATTATCCACACAGACTGCTGCACCCTGCAACTCATATTTGTGCGTTTCTTTGTTACGGGACTTGTTATAAGCCAATCCGTTATCAACTGCTTTTTGAAGCTGTTTTTGTTTCTTCATATTGATCGAAGTGTACAGCTTATAACCGCCTGCACGGATGTCATTACACTTCTTGCTATACTCTTCTGAATATTTCTTCTGGTATGCCTGATAGGATTTCTTGTCAGAAAATGTATATTGAAAATCAAACTCTTCTTTTTCCATCAATGCGATTGCCGCACAATGGATCGCATAACTGGTAATATAGGTCTCATTCGTTCCATCTTCTGCCTGCTGCAATACTTTTAACTTACTTTTTACTGCTGTTTCGTATTCTTTTTCTGTAATGACTTTTTCATTTGCCATGGTACGAAGCACTTTATTTCGTTTCGCCAGACATGCATCCGGATTTGCCACCGGATCATATCGTGTCGGACTATTCGACACTCCGATCAATGTAGCTGCTTCCTGTGGTTCAAGGTCGGCACTGCTCTTCCCAAAATAGTATTTACTTGCCGCTTCCACACCATAACAGCGGTTACCGTAAAAGTTACTGTTACAGTAAAATTCCATGATCTTATCTTTCGAAAACTTTGCTTCTACAGAAGGAGCAAGTAGAATCTCCGCGATCTTTCGGGTAAAACTCTTATTTTGTGTCAATAAGTTATTCTTGATCACCTGCTGGGTGATCGTACTTCCACCCTGCGTAATTTCCATGTTATTTTTTAAAAGGGATACACCGGCACGAAGTGTTGCCAGAACATCTACACCGCCATGCGTTCTAAAACGCTTATCTTCTACAGCGATATAGCCATTATAGATATAAGGAGAGATTTTTTGAATCGAAACATATGTATAACGCCCCGTATTCACGGAACCGACTTTTTTGCCGGTCGCGTCATACACAACCGTATCCTCACTCATGATAAAATCTTCTTCACTCATATTGACTAATTTGTCAAAAACTTCTTCTCTTGCTTCAGTGAACATCGGAAGAACTTTAATATACACACAGATTCCTGCGATCAGACTTAACACCAGAACAGATGCAAGGATGCCAAGAATACTGCCAAAAACACTCGAAACCACACCGAGATAACTTCCGATCGTTTTGCCAATGATCTGAACAATATCTTTTATGTTGAATTTACCGTTTCTGTTGCTCATACACAACCTCCATTTTATTTTCTATCGCAATGCGTGTCCAATATTTTCTCACATTATAATCTTTTTTTATTTCAAGACACACTTTAGTATTATACTTCTTTGATGTATTTTTTTCAAGTTTTACAGCCACTCCTTCTTCATGCTTTTATATGCCGTTTTTGACAATTTTCGCTGTGATATATCAGGTCATTATAAAACAGTTCATAGACTGTTGTCACCAAAGAAAGCAGAACTGTTGTCAAAAAGAAAGCAGAAATGATTGACACCTTTATTGGCTTTCTATAAAATAATAAGAAGTGTCTTTTGTCACCGGAATGGATCATTTGGCAAAAGCACTTTAAAATCAAAAAAGACTTTCTGGGGATTCTTTGTACTCCTTAGAATCGTTTCATACAACGGGAGGCTCACATATGAATATAGAAAATACACGCTCTCATTTTGGATTTATTGGTTTTGGTCTGATCGGTGGATCGATCGCACATGCTCTTCGCGAATTGTACCCTTCAAGCCACATCATGGCATACAACTATTATATTGAAAAACCCCATCCGATGTTAGAACTTGCCAAAAAAGATGGGGTTTTATCATCAATCTGTACCGATCTGTCTGCTTTTTCAGAATGTGATGTCATTTTTCTATGCGCTCCGGTCATTAAAAACGCAATGTATCTGAAGCAATTGGCTCCCTATATTGCAAAAGAATGTCTGATCACCGATGTCGGAAGTGTCAAAGGAAATATCTATCAGACAGTTGTTTCACTTGGATTAGAAGAACAATTTGTTGGCGGACATCCGATGACAGGTTCGGAAAATACAGGTTATACATATTCCTCTTCTGACTTTTTAAAAGGTTATTATTATCTTCTGACACCAACAAAGAAAACAAAACCTGAATATATAGACTGGATGGAACAGTTCGTCAAAGCAGCCGGTTCTCTTTGTATGATCCTAGACGAAAAAGAACACGACCGTATTACAGCCGGGATCAGCCATGGACCGCATGTGATCTCTGCTGCACTTGTCAACAATGTTGCCTGTCGTGACCAGAATGGAAATTATGCTAAACTTGCAGCCGGTGGATTTCGTGATATCACGCGTATTTCTTCTTCTTCACCGGAAATGTGGGAAAATATCTGTATGACGAATCAGAAATGCATTGTTGAATTTCTTGACGAATATATTGACCGTCTAAACGAGATCAAAAGACATATTCAGAACGGAGATTCCAAAGATCTGACCGAGTTCTTTGCCAATGCCAAAAAATACAGAGATAATATTATTTAATACAACTATTTCGGAATAATTAAATCAGAAACAACATGATTGAATATTTACTTTCTAAAATAATAGAAATCCAACATGATATAACAACTCCAAAATTCAAGCATGACATGCCTGACGCACTTCGTGCTCAATGATTTTGTCGTTCATGAATTCTGCATAAGAAAGCAAGCTCTTTTGTGTTTCGAATTCATAATATAACGCTTCTATTATTTAGAAAGTAAAAAAGGAAATCAAATCATCATACATAGAAATGAGGAAAATTATGCAGATTTTAGAAGGATTAAACCCGGAACAGGAAAAGGCTGTCAAACATTTCAAAGGACCTCTTTTGATCTTAGCCGGTGCAGGTTCCGGAAAAACAAGAGTATTGACACACCGAATTGCTTATCTGATCAGTGAATATAATGTCAATCCATGGAATATATTAGCATTGACTTTTACAAACAAAGCTGCCGGAGAAATGCGGGAACGTGTCGATTCGATCGTCGGTGCCGGTGCAGATGATATCTGGGTCAGCACGTTTCATTCTACCTGTGTACGCATTCTGCGTCGCCATATTGAAGCATTAGGCTATTCCCGCAGCTTTACCATTTACGATGGGGATGACCAGCGTACCCTGATGCGTGATATTTTAAAATATTTGCAGCTTGATCCAAAGAAGTACAAAGAACGAGCTGTATTAAGTGCAATCTCTTCTGCCAAAGATGAATTGATCACACCGGAACAATATGAACTTCGCGCACAAGGCGACTTTTTAAAGGAAACCTACGCCCGCTGCTATCGTGAATATGAAAAAAGACTGCATGATGCCAACGCATTGGATTTTGATGATCTGATCTGTAAGACAATACAGCTTTTTGAAGAAAATGAAGATATCTTATCCTATTATCAAAACCGCTTCCGCTATATCATGGTAGACGAATATCAGGATACAAACTCGGCACAATTTAAACTGATCAGTCTGCTTGCACCTACCCCACAGGAAGATGGAACAACCATCAATAACCTTTGTGTCGTAGGTGACGACGACCAGTCTATTTATAAATTCCGTGGTGCAAATATCTATAATATCCTGAACTTTGAAAGCAAGTATCCGGAAACTTTAGTGATCAAATTAGAAGAAAATTACCGTTCCACACAAAATATCCTTGATGCTGCCAATGCAGTGATCAGCCACAACAGTGTCCGTAAAGACAAAGCACTTTGGACCGAACATCCAAAAGGTGATCTGATCTATTATACCCAGTTTCAAAATGAATACGAAGAAGCCGGCTGTATTGCGGATGCGATCCATACTGTCGTAGAAAAAGGGATGGCTTCTTATAAAGATTTTGCGATCCTTTACCGTACCAATGCACAATCCCGTGTCTTTGAAGAAAAACTTGTGATGCATAACATTCCTTACCGTATCGTCGGAGCAGTCAACTTCTATCAGCGCAAAGAGATCAAGGATATCCTTGCTTATCTTCGCACGATTGAAAACGGACTCGATGATATCAGCGTCAAACGAATCATTAATGTGCCAAAACGTGGTATCGGTCTGACAACGATCGACCGTATCACGAATTATGCGATTGAACATGAGACCAGCTTTTACGGTGCATTGGAAAACTTTGAATACATTGACGGGATCAAAAGAAGTGCATCCAAGCTAAGCTCTTTTGTCAGTCTGATCTCTGCATTTAAAAGACATCTGGCAGATGAACATTACAGCTTAGAAGACCTGATCCGTGAAATCATTGAAGAGACCGGATATGTCCGTCTTTTACAGGAAGAAGATACCGAGCAGGCACAAAGTCGTATCGAAAATATCGAAGAACTGATCAACAAAGTGGTCACATATGAAGAGAATTGCGAAGATACACCGACATTAAGCGGTTTCTTAGAAGAAGTCGCATTGGTTGCCGATATTGATACCGTTGACGAAAATACCGATATGGTTCTTCTAATGACATTACATAGTGCAAAAGGTCTGGAATTTCCTTACGTCTATCTTGTCGGTATGGAAGATGGTATCTTTCCGGGATATGCTGCTGTCATGGGTGAAGATCCCGAAGAAATGGAGGAAGAACGTCGTTTATGTTATGTCGGCATTACAAGAGCCATGAAAAAACTTTCTCTTAGCTGCGCCCGCTCACGCTTTCGCAACGGAGAACAGCAATATAACCGTCCATCCCAGTTTTTAAATGAGATTCCACGTTATCTTTTAAAACAGAGCGGCGGATCATCGATGGCATCTACAACAAAGACCTATCGTGCTTCTGATTTTCCGGCTCCTCACAAAAGTGCCGCAATCGCAACCGATTATACGTCAAAAGGCGCAAAAAGCTACAGTGCTGCCGAATTTTTACAGTCAAATATCTTTGATAAACCAACAACCTCCGTCAAAAGAACCAGAGCAACGGACTACTCTTCTTCTTTTGATCCGACAGCCGAACGCAAAGCCAAACAAATGCAGCATAAAAAAGGCAATAATCTTTTTGCCGGCAACAGCATGATCTCAAAAGGTTTTCAGACTGCTGACAAAAAAACAGCCGCACCGATTGATTATACCATAGGTGATCGTGTGAAACATACACGTTTTGGCGAAGGAACGGTTATGGAAATGAAGCCTTCCGGCAATGATTATCAGGTCACGGTTGCTTTTGAAAACAGCGTTAATCGCAAAATGATGGCATCCTTTGCCAAATTAAAAAAATTATAATTTTTCGTCTTGCAAATAAAGTCAGATAATATCCATACAAATATAGATATTATCCTGACTTTATGCTATACTATTACTAATATACATGACTCACACAGAGCATGGATCAAAAAAAGAAAGGATGGGGTATTTATGTCAAACAAAGTAGAAGAATTATTAAATGCAGCTAAGTCAACAATAAGTGAAGATATAGTTATTGTTAGAGAAGTACTAGAAAAATTAGAAATGGGTAAAGTTGAAACTATATCTGGAGCAGCTGGAGGAATAAAGTTCATTCCTCAAATGGGCGTTAGTGCTAAAGAAGAGTTTGCTAATGAATTATGTGATGCACTTATGGAAGAAGGAAGAGTTGTTCCAGGTAACTTCATCTATTTAACAGATATAATGTATAATCCACAAATAATAAGTAAGGCAGGTGTCATATTAGCTTCTTATTTCAAATCAATGGATGTAGATTATGTTGTGACAGTTGAAACAAAAGGTATTCCACTGGCTTATGAAGTTGCTAAGAGTTTAGGTATAGAGTTAGTAATTATAAGAAGAGAAAATAAAGTTACAGAAGGGCCTACTGTTTCTATTAATTATTTATCAGGCACAAGAGGAAGAATACAACAAATGTCTTTAGCAAAGAAATCTATGAAACCTTCTAGCAGATGTGTATTTATAGATGATTTCTTAAGAGGCGGCGGAACAGCTCAAGGGATAACTGATTTATTAAAAGAATTTGATAGTGAATTAGTTGGTACTGGGGTGTTAGTTGATAATATAGGTGTTGTTAAT
>ERZ773252.2000-NODE-2000-length-18437-cov-5.303939_pt1 | contig 18437 bp, 20 predicted proteins | sample MGYA00580517_ERZ773252 | MGnify/ENA primary metagenome ERZ773252 (study PRJEB29015, sample SAMEA2737766) | human gut metagenome | biome: human gut; feature: human-associated habitat; material: faeces | place: China | collected 2012 ...
AACAGGCGAATTACTGCTATGTTCCCAGCACTTGGGCTGAAAATATAGTCGAACAGGCGGAGAAGGACGGACTCAGGCTGTCTTACCATACACCGTACCGCCTGAATATCCACCGCGATGAATTCTGCAAGCTAGCTTGGCAAACCATTCAGACGGTAAACCCAAACATCAATCTGCCTGAACTGGCACAGCCGTTCTCCGACTGCGATGAAGACATAGTACGTCAGATCGCGGCACTCGGTATTGTTACCGGTTATGAGGACGGCACCTTCCAGCCCACGCGCGAGCTTTCCCGACAGGAAGCGGCGGTTATCCTGCAGCGCCTTTATACGGTGCTGTATGGAAATATCGAAGTCAGTCCTGCGCTCTATGCTGACAACGGAAGTATTGGCGCATGGGCAAAGGATTCTGTCTATGCGATGAGGCAAACCGGTATCATGCAGGGCGTAGGAGCGAATCGATTTGATCCGAAGAATGGCTATACTTGCGAGCAGTCGATCATCACAATGCTGCGTATGACAGAAATAAAGCCAATGAATAACTGAATAGAATAATCCGCTGCAGTATTTGATGCTGCAGCGGATTGTTTTATTGATGGAGCCGATGCTTACGCAGCTTTCTTCGTCCTCAGTCCCATCGCCCGTACCTGCAATTCCTGCGAATACAGGCGGAGGGTATCGAACTCGCTGTCGGTTTCGTCAAGCTGGCGGCGGAAAAGTTCCTCGAACCGCTGCTTTTTCTCCTCAAGTTCGCGAATACGCTTTACCCAGCGTTCCAGAATAGCGGGGCTCTGTGTACCGTTGTTGATGAGGTGCGCGGCGCGTTCCTCGTACTCCTGCGCTTCGCGGCGCACGAGCGCGTAAAACTCGGCGGTCATTTTCTCGCGCTGCTTATCGTCGTCCGCAACGTAAAAACTGTTCACCACAAGCGGCTTGTCACTGCGGTTAGCCTCGTTCAGTGCTTCAAGAAAGTCCTCAAAAAGATCAACCTTATGCATCTGATGGCGCGGCACGAAGTACAGCTTGCCGTAAATCGAAATTGGCAAAGCGTCCAGTGACGCAAGGTAATGCGTTACGATCGTGTCGATCTGACTGCGGCCGAGGCAGTTGCGGTAAATCTCAAACCGCTGCTCCATTTCGCGGCAAAGCTGTGGGACATCAACGGTCGTATCGTTCTGCTCGATGTTGCAGAACATGGCATCGCGGTCGCGATCATAGCACACATTTGCCAGCTTTTCATACTGATTGGTGCTCAAACCCACAGTTTCGCGCACCAGTTCGCGCGAATAGATCTGTCCATCGCGCATATTGTCGCGGCAGTAGATGCGGAAAATCTCCTGCGAGCCGTGGCTGTTCTGTGTGATACTGCGCGTCACACGACCGGTCGCGTTACGGAATGCGTCCACGACCGAAATGCGCCGCGCGGCATACGGGAAGTTCATGGACAGGCAGATGCGCGTGAAATCGTCCTTGTCTACCAGCACATCGGCCAGCGAATAATAGACAAATTTTCCGAGAAGCTGGTTTTCATCAAGGTTTTCACCCTGAACGATCATAAAATTGTTCTGGTTATTCATAAAAATTCTCCTTCAGCAGATTTTTTGTGCGGCAAGATAATCATCAATGCCGTTGCAGGTTTCGTTCCAGAGAAGCGTCCGGCATGGAAGTCCGCAGTCGGCAATCATCTGCCGCAGTCGCTTTCGTGCGGCTACAACCTGCGGATTGCGCAGCTTATCCATGTCAAACGCCTCGTAAACGGCAGTCAAATGCAGATTTTTCAGTGTTTCCGGCAGATATTTGATTGCAGATACGCCGGGCACGCAGAGAAACAGCGTATCGCCGGACAGTGCACTGGCGGCATCGCCTTTCAGCGGTCCTTCGGTGATAACGGCGGCAGCTTTTGCACGATTGCCGGTCACATGAACCCAGCTTCGCGCAGGTGTGCCGCAAGGCCGGCCTGCACCGGACAGCCAGACATATTTCATGCGCTCGGCACTGTCGCGGCGGATTTGGATACCCTGCATGCGTCCGTCCGCATCGCGGACGGGAATCAGCAGACCGCTGTACGCACAGAGCCGCCAAGAGCCGTCCCAAAAATAAAATCCGGGTATTCCGTTGAGGTCGAAACGGGCGGAAAGCTGCGCGGCAATGCTGTCGCGCAGTCCTTTTCCGTCTGCAAGGGTGCGGTAGCTGTTTCCGCGGATTTTCTGTTCGGAAAGACCGCGATGCAGCAGGTTTTGGTGATGTTCTGCGGATAATGGCAGCAGTTGCAGCATTGCACGATACACCGCGTCACGCTGTTCGATTGATGCGGGTTCGCGTTCCGGTGTTTTCGGAACATTCGGCAGAGGAAAATGCAGCATCCGGTCGGCTTCCAGTTCGTGATACGCATTTGCATAGGACAAGCCGGTGCGCCGCGCGTACAGGCTTACCGCATTTCCGTGCGCGCCGCAGTGAAAGCAGTGGTACTGCTCGGTATCGGGATAAAGGTACAGCCGCCGCTTGCTTTCGCCGCAGAACGGACAGTTAATATGCACGGTTTTCCCTGTGTTGCCAACGGAAAGGCCGCTTTTGCGTGCGGTTTGCAGAATTGGAAAAGTGATAAGGCTCATACGTCACCCTGCTTTCTGCTGCATCGGTTCCGCCGCCTGCACCTGCAAGGTCTGACCGCCGACAACGCGTGTCAGAATAAGCTGACCGGTATGCTGTGCCGCGCCGAGGTCGCAGAGCGATTCGGAATTGTCCACGAACAGCGGGTAATTCCGTCCGCTAAGCCGTGACAGCAATTCCACAACCTCCAGTCCGCAGCGCATACGCTCGGACAGCGAAAGCTGCACATAATCGCGGCCGTCGTAGGTCAGCTTGAACACATCATGCACTTCGCCGCTGGATTTGCTGGTTTCGATGAGCTTTAGCGCGGCCTTGTGCATTTGCAGCGGCGCAAACAGAAGCTGTGCGCGTTCTGCCTGATAGGCTTTGGCGGCGGTCAGTTTGTCGTTCAAAACAGCGATTTTCGCTTCAAGGTCGCTTAATGCCTGTTTCTGCCCTTGCGGCAGACCGGAAAGCAGCTTGCAGATAGCGTCAATTTCGCTTTCCAGACGGCCTTTTTCGGCGGCAAGTCTGCTGTACTGCGCCTGTTCCTCGGCGGTCAGACCGCCGAGAACACGCACCGCCGTCAGTTCCTTGATACGCGCTTTGATCAGTGCTTTCTGCTGGTCTGCGGTGCTTGCGGACGAGATTTTCTGCAATTCCTGCTCCAGACGAGCAATTTCAGACGCTTTCCATGCGGTGAACTGTTCCTGGTGAGCTTTTTCCTGTGCGGCAAGTGTTTCGGATTGCTGACGCAATGCCGTGCCGTCCGTGCGTATCTTCTGCAACCGCTGACGATAGGCAGACTGCACCTCGGATAAGCCTTGTGCGTCCATGCGCCGCAGGCAGGTCGGACACGCGCCCTGCTTTTGCAGGTAGCCGAGCCGCGCGTATTCATCGTTGTACCGTCCGTACAGCATTTGCAGATCAAGCTGCATTTTCTGTAATTTGGCGGTGTTTTCGGAAGCGTAGCCACGGGAATGTACCGCTTTCAGCTTACTTTGCAGTTCGGAACGCGCTGCTTCAGCGGAATTATCCTGTACCGCGTCATACTGCGTGGACAGCTTTTGCAGTTCCGCGTCTATCGCAGAAAAATCCTGTGCGTTCTGCTTTTTCTCCAATGGCGCAAAGGCTGCCGCAGTGTGAGCAAGCAGTGCCTGCTTTTCGGCAAGGTCCTTTTGCAGTTTTGCACGCTGCATTCCGGTCTGCTCCATCTGTCCGTTCAGCACCAGACGATCCTTTTCGAGCTCTTTCAGTTCCTCACGGCGGGACTTAACATAGGTCGCCGGAACGGAAATTGCTTCATCTTTCAGCAGTCCGCACATGATTTCGCTGAGTTTGCTCAGTACAGTTTCGTGCGATACGGGAGCAAGGTACTGCTCAATCAGTTTTCGTCCATCCCCGCCGAGAACTTCCGCGAAGTACAGCGGATTGAGCAGCGAAAGAATGAGGTCCTTACTGCCGAACCGTTCTGCGAAACGTTCCTGCGTGGTGGTCGCGCCGTCCACGGAAAGCACGGTGCGGCCGTTCTGCCGGATACGGTGAACAGTATGCGTCTTGCCTTCATCGGTGCACAATACAGCTTCCACCCACATCATGGCCGCGCCGCTGTGGTGCAGCCGGTCTAAGTCGCGCCCGCCGAAATACGGTGCGCCGGTCAGCGCAAACGCGATCGCGTCCGCAATCGAGGACTTTCCCTGATAATTGTGTCCAGTGATTTTGGTAAGCTGCCCAAGCGTCCAGCTTTTTTCGCCGGAAAAGCCGCGAAAATCGCAGAGAGAGAGCTGTGTGATAACAAAACCAGTCATGTTCTTCACTCCTTCACGCCGCTTGATAGTCTGTCAGTTCGTAGTAACTGCCGTTTGCGCTGTTTCGCTGCACGATAGACGCTGCTTTCAGCGAAATACCGCCGGCCAGGCCGGGTTTTGTGCCATAGCTGAACGCTTTCAGCGCATGACCGTCCGGCGTGGTGAGGTCAACCCAGACCGCATTCGGATAGCTGTCCATCGGTGCGGGCGTAAGGCCGTTTACAAGGTAGCAGTTCGGTGCATTATTGCTGTTCTGCGCGGTGCAGAGCCCCAGCTTTTGCAGCTTGTCGGCATAGTATCGCGTGAGTTCGGCGGGGTTCGCAATGCGTTTTTTCTCGTCCAGCGTCACCCATTTGGCATCGAAAAGGTACAGATACCGTCCGATGCCCCAGAGAACGGCCGCGCGTTTGAAGCTGTCTGAAATGCCGCCCTTGATACTCTCAAAGTCGGTGTTTTCCGCGCCGTCGATTTTCTCAATCCACTCGCGCTTTTCCTCGTCGTAGATGGAAAGGCCGCAGAGCTGGGACGCTATCGGTGTCCGGTCGGCTTCGGGATTTTCGCCGCGGGACGGCTTGGGAACGTACTGGTGCCACGGAATGTAGCGCGTGCGCCAGCAGAACGGGCCGACTACATGATCGAGCCGTGTCTGAATGGCGCGGCTGGTGATGTACGGCACTGCCAGACCGGAACGCTGGTGTACCTTGGTGACACGCCACTCCACATCGGCGGAGGGGAAAGGTTCACTCAATCTGCGGTAGAGTTCAGAGGCATTCATACGGCACCTCCCAGAAAATCCGAAAGGGTTTTGCCGGACGCAATCAGCACGTTTTCGTAGTAATACGCCGGTGTTTTGTCCTTCAGATGCTCGAAAAGCTCACGCGCACCGAGGTTCAGCCGCGTCTGCTCCGGTCGGTAGTAATCATCACCGAACGGAACAGCCATGACACGGTGCAGGAGCGTCCGCAGTTTGCGGGGCGTGTCGTAGCCGGTGAACACGTTTGAGCCGACACACAGCGAAAATCCGCTGACATTGGGAAACGGGCACTTGAACAGCGCAGTTTCCGGTGTCAGTTCGCCCTGATCGGCGACCGCAAGCCGGAAATTCTGTAACTTGCCGCCGTTCATCGTGCAGGACAGCAGAAGCCGAGGCACGGGAAAGTTCTCATAAGCGGTGTTGTGATAGAAAACGTCATAGCAGCCGCAGTCGCTTGCAAGCGTCATGGTCCACTGCTCTTTGTACGCGGTGAGAGCCACGCAGTTCGGCGGCAGCAGACCGCTGTGCAGCGGCGGTGCGTAGGTATGCTGACGAATTGCCCGCATCAAGTCCTCGTTTTCGATGAATTTGACGCTGCGCAGACCGTTCTGGTCGATACATTCGGTTTTCACCTGCGTTTGCAGAGGGTCGAAGTGCAGAATGGCTTCTCGGATCATGCTACGCCGCCTCGCTTTCTGTAAACTGCGGAAAGACGATTGGTTCACCGGTCAGCATATTTTGGTGTTCCAGCCTTGCTGTTTCCAGTGAAAAGTACGCCATGACCTCTAAAATGCCGTTCAGCAGATTGCGGAGGTCGTAGAACTGTTCGCAGTAGATCCAGACGGACAGGCCGAAGCCACGTTTGTGGTGCGTCTGCGCAACAACTCGAAAACAGCAGTTGTATGGGCAGGCATCGAGCAGAATGTCGTAGACATCGTTGCAGATTTCCCGATAATACGGATCGTTTTTCAGGCGGATACCCAGATTATCTGCGTGTTTCTGCACCTGTGCAAGACAGCGGCGAATGACCGCGTCCGAGAAGTACAGACGCTCACAGGTTTCGCTTTCATCCCAGCGGACATCAACGAAATCCGCCGCCGCTTCGAGCAGTTCCCACCAGTTAGCATAGAGAAAATCTTCATCGCAGTCGATGCTGCTGCCGCAGTTTTCCTTGTATGCTTCCAGTCGTCCGGCGTGATAAAAAGACTGCACGACCGATAACTGTTTCAGCGCATACGTCAGTTCTTCGTAATATTCCATAAAGTTCTCCTTGTTTCTTTAGACAAAATCACAGTCTGCTTGTACTGCGGGACGGGTATTGACCGCCTGTTGATAGAGACCGAGGGCAGAGCAACCGCCGTCAGCCTGTTCACAGCGTTCGATCAATACGTCAATACAGGTCTGGTCGAATGCGTTCATATCGAGATCGTCGATCGACACGGTTTCTCCGTTCAGCAGAGGGAAAATAACCCTTTCAAGCAGATAAGACTCCCCGATGTGTTCATCAGGGAGTCCTTCCGCAGAGGGCAGTTCCGCAAGGGTATTAACGAATAACGAGAGGTTTAATTTCGACATAGATACTCCCTCCGTTCATCACGCCGCCCTCCTTCCGGAGAGCAGCGGTCTAACATTTACGGTTCGGCTGGAGAATGTCGTCATGCGGGTGACGAGTTCTCCGGCGGCCAAGATGTTGTACAGCATACACAGCACGAGCGTTGCCGCCATGATATTCGCCGTAATGGCCTGCGGTGCGGAAGCAGACGCTTCCGCGCAGGACAGTTCGGACGGGAATTTGTCCGTTGGTTCGAGAATATCCGGATAAAATCGTGCAACCGGTTTCTGTACGGTGCGGCCGCCTCGGCGGATACCGCAGACCACCTGACCGCTGAAAAGACCGTTGCCGGAGTCGATGTAAATGAGTTCACGCATCTGATAAAAGACGCTGTTGCAGAGCTGACGGCTGCGGTTGTTGTCCACCGCGCCGATCAGAATGACAAGCGCGTTCCGCTGATTGGGTGTCAGCAGATTTTTAAGCTGCTGTTCACTCTCTGCGAAGCGGTCCGAAAAGCAGGTTTCCATGCCGAATGCGCCGGAATAGCGCGTTGCCAGCACTTCTGCCTTGTTTTTGCCGAGGTCTGACGCAATGAAATTCTGCCGGACGAGGTTCTTCTTCTCAACGATGTCGCCGTCACAGAGAATGACCTTAGACGGACGGAATAGCGCATGCAGCAGGCGGTACAGGTGCGGTGCGATATGACCGCCGGTGCCGCCGCAGCCGAGCATAACGATGTGAACGGGGCAGTCTGTGCGAAAGCGCATCACGCCGCCTCCCTTCGGTGGGCGTGAACGGCGGTGAGCCACGCAGTCGAGAACGGCACATCGGTTCGTTCACAGACCTGTTCGGCCGGAATTTCAATGTGCCGTCCGCCGCAGGCAAATCGGCAGCGAATTTCGGGATAGAACCGGTCCAGCCGTCCGATGACCATGTACAGGCGCGTGGCCTGTTCGTCCGCATCGTCCGTCTTGGAGAACCGCGCCGCCATCATGTTGTGCGAGTGGACTTCCATCACGAGATAATAGCGGCTTTCGTCCGGGCGGTCTGAAAGGTCCGTTTCCACGCTGACTGCGGTAGCCTGCTGCGTCGGAACGTGCAGGATATATTCCTGCTCTACGCGGTCCCAGTACACATTGACGAGCGCTTCCATGCAGCGGTCATGCGCTACGCAGACACGGCGGAAGAACGAAATGATTTCCGCGAGCTTGGCGGCTGGAAGCCGGGGCAGGTTCATCTGAAACCCTGCCCGTACCATGTCCAGCTCCACAATTTTCGAGGACGGTGCGATAAACGTACCGATCTCGTTGCGGCGCATTTCGTAAATCTGCCCGTTCTGCGAGGGAATATAGCAGATAGGCACGTTTGCCTGTTCTGCCGCATCCACGCTTTCGCAGACTGCCTTGTATGCAGGGAAAGAAAGAATTCCCTTCTTCTGCGCGGTGACAGTAGGCTTGACGCTGCAAACCGGCAGTTTATCCGCAGGCTTGCGCTTTTTCAGTGCGTCCTTGAACTTCTTGCTCTGTTCCATCTTGGATTTCGCGTCATAGATCGTGCTGTTTACGTCTGTAATACGTTCGCTGAAGCCGGCGTAGCTGAGCGACCACGAAACATGGGCGCGGGCCTCCAGCTCCGGACAGTCTGCCGACATTTTGACGCGAAGCTGCTCAAAGGTCATGTCCGCGTCCTTGATTTCGTCCTGAATGGAAGCGTAGTCAAATACGGGGCGACTTTGGGCGATTTTCGCCATAAGTTCCGTGAGCGTATCTTCCTCGCTCTGCTCCACAACTGCGCCAAACAGGTCAACAATGTTGTCCGGCTTAGATGCAGCAGGTTCGGAAACGGGAGAGAACTGTGGTTCGGCGGCGGGTGATGGTTCGGGAACGGTCGTTGCGTGGGACGCAAACAGTTCGTCCAGATTCATGGGGTTCGGGTTGTTTTCGGTGTTCATAAGGGTTCCTCCTTGTTGTTTTTCAGACAAAAAAAGACCATGCAAGTCCGCAAAAGGATCTGCATGGTCTGATTTGTCTGTTCAGGTTTCAAAGCATTTGTTACGGCCTAAGGGCAGAAAAACGCCCGGGCTGGATACGTTGACATGAAGTTACTTTGACCTGTTATGTGAGTAGTGTAGCATGATTTGTAGGGGCGGGATAGTTGAAGATTGTTCCGTGCGATGAATTTTATAGAACGAGAAAAAATTTCAACTGTTCACAGAAAGCACAATATCGTATACTATCCCTATCATCAGGTCAACGTAATCCATCTGTCAACGTATTCCGCCCGGGCCGTATTCTGTCCGGAGCCGTACCAGACCGTTTGAACCTGAGAGAGCCGAGTAAGACCATATGAATCCCAATCCGGGACGCATATGGTCTTTTCTTGTGTTCAAAACACGAAAAGGAGGAACAAAAACTATGAAATTCATCGCAAACCGGTCTGAATTACTGCCTATCGCCAAACGATGCTGTCTGGTGATCGGGCGGCAGTTCACGACCAAAGAAACCGTCTGCGTCCTGATGGAAGCAGACGAAAAACAGAACCTCGTGCAGTTCACCGCACGGGGAAACGAATGCGTCTTACAGGCGCGTCTGCATTGCCGGGTGGAGCAGGACGGCAAAGCCTTGCTCATCGGCAGCGTGTTTCAGTCCATGCTGGAGCTGTTCGGGGACGAAGCGACTACGGTCGAAACCGACAAGTCAACGATTTCCGTCCGCAACGCGAAAGCAGGCTACCGCTTTACGTTGATGGACACCGCGAAGTATCCTGTTCCCGAACCATGCACGCCGGATTTGCTCACGGAAGCCGGAAACTTCTGCGAAATCGGCGCGAAAGTGCTGTTTTCTGCGGCAAAAAGCAACGGTTTTAATTCGCGTGCGCTGAACTGCGTTCATGTCATGGTGCATGACGGCAGATGGTCCGCGACAAGTTGTGACGGCTACCGCCTGACGGTCGTATCCGAAGATACGAGCCGCATCGAACCGCTGGACCTGCTGCTTTCGGTCGAGGCTATGAAAACCGTGCTGAATGTCTTTCATGGCGTAAAACATTGCAAAATCGGTATTTCTGGAAGCTATGCCGTATTCTGCGGGCCGCAAATGGTTCTGTATGCAAAGCTGAATGAACAGAAGTTCACGAACGTACAGCCGATTCTGGACGGTTATTGCATGATGCACGAAATCGAGGTTTCGGGGGACACGCTGCTTGACTCGCTCAAACGAGTGAGTGCCGGCAGTACGAACAATGCCAAACTGCTGCTGAACCAGATAGACAAACACACTCTGCGGCTGCAATTTTTGTCCGGCATGGACAGCACGATTACCGGTCAGACCGAGTTGGACTGCACCGTGAGAACGCCGCTGCCGCAGGAAGGTTTCTGCTACAACTATACCTATCTGCGCGAAGCCGCGACACTAATGCAAGGTAAAAGTATCGAAGTGCAGTTTGACAAGGGCGGTGCGCTCATGCTGCGTGCAGACAACGAACTGCATTTGCTTTTGCCGCTGCGGCTGCCGAAAACCGAAGCGAAACCCAAGACCGGACGCACGCGCAAAGCGGCGTGAAAAGGAGAACATTATGAAGAAAACGATTCTGATACCGGCCGGTATTGCCGAGAAAATCATTCATTTCAAGCCGGAAAACCGTCTGCTCAGCGCAATAGGGCAATTTTCACCGGAACGCCGCAATTTCTGGCATCCGGTGCAGAGTTATTACCTGACGAACGAAAGCATCTGCGAGGCGAACGCATTTTTTCGCCAGCTTCGCAAGTCTGTACTGCATAGCGAACCGGCCATGCGCCGTTTCTGCGCGGCCAATCCCGATGCTCGTCAGCCGGATTTCTGGTGCCCAACCTACGATTTTGCGCACTTCGGCATGGTGAATGATTACCGCCTGCGCTGTATGTGCAACCACGGCGATTTCAATTATCTGCTGATGGTTTACCGCAAAAGCAGTTCGCAGCTGAACGGAAAGGCGGCGTGACGATGACTTTACGAGAGAAAATGCAGGCAGTAATGACCGAACTGAACGGCGAAATCGCAGAGCGTGACGAGCTGATTTACGCTATCGCACTGGCCCTGCTGTCCGAGAGCAACCTGTTCATTCTGGGCGATCCCGGACAGGCAAAAAGTTTCGCGGTAAATGAGTTCCGCAAGCGCATTACCGGAGCAAAACAGTTTGAACGCCTGCTCTCCAAGCAGACGGACGAGGAAGCGTTATTCGGTCGGCTCGATCTGGCGAGCCTGATCCCGGGTGCAGTGCCAGCGCAGGTGCTTTCGAAAGATGCCCATTACCAGAAGATGAAGCAGCAGCTTCACTCTGTTATGCAGGCCGTACAGGCGAATCTCGCAGATACTTCGGCTACGGCACAGCTGAAACAGCTTTCTGAAGTTATGGAGCAGTACCAGAAAGGTCTGTCACTGCTTGCGGGCGGCAAGCCGACCACGATCACCGAGGGCAAAATTCCGGACGCGCATATCGTCTTTCTGGACGAGATTTTCAAGGCCGGAGATGGTATTCTGAATTCACTGCTTACCGTTCTAAACGAAAAACGCTACACAAACGAGGGCGTGACCGTGCAGATTCCGGTGATCTCGTTCTTTTCCGCATCGAATGAAATTCCGAATTTCCGCAACAAGGAAGAACAGATTCTCGCGCCGCTGTATGACCGTTTTCAGCTCAAAGTGGTGACGCACAATGTCCAGAAACGCAAGGCGCGGCTGAAGATCCTGCACGAAAAGCAGGACGCGCGGTTTGGCACAGTGACGGCGACCGTTACGTTAGACGAACTGTACGCCATGCAGTCCGAGGTGAAAGTCGTTGTCATTCCGCCGTCGATCAACGAATTAATGGACGATGTACTGTGCGAACTGCGCCGCCAGAGTATCACGGTTTCCGACCGCAAATTCTTCGGTTTCGGGCGTATCGCACAGGCGGCGGCATGGCTGAACGGCCATGCGGGAGTGCAGCCGAATGACCTGCTTTCGCTCAAAAACTACCTCTGGAACGAGCCGAAAGAAATCGAAACCGTGTGTGCCGTGCTGGAAAAGCTGTGCGACAATCCGCTGCGTACTCGCCTTGATGAACTGCTGCACAAGGGCAGGGACGCTTTTGAGGCGTTCAATGCCGCGCCGTCCGTCAAGGCACTTGTGCCGCTGCGAAGCGCGTTCGCCGCATTGTATCAGGAGTGGCGCGCGCTTGATGACAGCGCACAGTCTGACGAACAGCGTGCGCAGACCGCGCAGACACTTGCCGATTTGGAAGCACTCAATCACAAAGCACATGATGCGTGCCGTTTTTCGTACAGCACACTGGAAGAACTCAGTATTTTGCAGACCGCATAAGGAGGAAAAGCTATGTTAAACCAGATTATTTTGATCGGTCGTTTGACCAAAGATCCCGAACGGCGCGGCCAGAACAGCGAAAAGCCGGTGGCGGTTATCCGTCTGGCGGTGGACCGCGATTTCAAGCGTGACGGCGATCCAGACGCGGACTTTTTTAACTGCTCCGTGTTCGGCAATCAGGCGAAATTCGTGTTGGAATACGGCAAAAAGGGACGTTTGGTGTCCTTGGTGGGCCGTATGCAGCAGCGCGAGTGGACTGACCAGCAGACAGGCGAAAAGCACACGGTCTACGAGGTTTCCGGTTCGGACATCAAGTTTCTGGACAAGAAACCGGAGAATGTCGGTACGCCTGCCGCACAGAACCATGCCGCAGTCCCTGCACAGAACATGGCACCGCCTGCACCGGTACAGCCGCCAATGAACGACTATCCGCAGCCCATTCCGGGCGCGGCCGCGCAGTATCCGACACCGGATTTCTCCGGTGTGCCGGACAGCTATGCGTGGGGGCCGGGCGGTGCGCCGATGGACAATCCGCCGTTCTGATAACAAAACCGAAAGTGCCGCAGAGTAATACGCTCTGCGGCACGATTTTTAGAGGAGAAAATTATGAAATACAGATTTTTTACATTGAAACAGGCAGAAAACGCTCTGCGCCTTGCCGAAAAAAACGTTGCGCCGCGAATTGATGAGGTGTTCCGCCCAACAAGACTGGAGCAGATGATTTTTGAGGACGCGGGCGGCGATACCGAGAACAGGACATTGACGGAACTGTTCCACCTGCTGTACGCTTCGGAACATCGTCCGACAGAAGCGGATTTGCGTTTTTCGGCGGCGAATTGTCGTGCGGCAGTGGTGAATATGCTGCAAAATCAGCCGGAATACGGTGAATTTCGGCGTTTCTGCGCGGGAAATGATTTCGTTGCGATGGAAACCGCGAAAATGCTGGTGCAGACTGTTTCGGAGATAGAAAAGCACTTGATGGACACGCTCGGCAAGCTGCCGATGGTTTTGTCAAGGCTTTACGAAAAACAGAACCGTTTACATGAAAAAGTGCAAAGCACTCCCGCAAAAGTGCAGAATGACAGCACAGAACTGCCGGAAATATTACACTCGGCAGAACAGCTTGCAAGCGTTGCCGAACAAATCGGAGTCGTTCGCACTATGCTGTCCGACACGCTCCGCAAGCAGCTTTCGCAAAAGGAAACTGCCTTACAAACGGCAGCGCAGGAAAGTCTGGAAACCGCCCGAACGGTGGCATATGCGTCTGCCTGCTGGGGTTCAGAGCCCGGAAACGGCACAGAAAAAGCACAACAGAACCAGGAACTGCTCTGCAAACTGAAAGAAAACGACTATCTGCATGACATTACGCGCCAGCTTGGCCGCATGAAAGAGGTGCTTTCCGCATTGCGGAAGAATGGTTATGCGCATGGTCGCGGCGAAAAATTCTCACTGACACGCGGCCGCGATTTGAGAAACCTGCTGTCCGGTGAGCTTGCACTGTTAGCGTCACCCGCAACTATGCCGCTGTTTCTGCGGCGGTACAATGCGAAAGGTCTGACGCAGTACGCCAAGCGCGAGAAGATCCGCAAGGGCGGCGGTGATGTGATCGTCTGTCTGGATGAGTCCGGTTCGACCTGCGGCGAAAATGCCGCTTGGGGCAAAGCACTGGCACTTACCGTGCAGGACATCTGTGCTCACGAGGGCAGAAAGTTTGCGCTGATACACTTTTCCGGCAAAGATGAAGTGCGTACCGACCGCTTCCTGCCGGGAAAATTCACCGCAGAGGAACTTTTCGCGGCCGCAGAGCATTTCTTTGACGGCGGTACGGATTTTGAAGCACCGCTGAAAGAAGCGCTGCGCCTGATGGACGAAGAGGCCTTTGAAAACGCCGATATTCTGTTCATCACGGACGGTTACTGTGATATTTCCGATAGCTTAGCTGAAAAGTTGCAGAATAAAATCGCTGACGCGCGGTGTTCAGTGGTTGGGCTGCTGATGGACCAGGACTCGCCGGGTGAGGCATTTTCGCTCGAACGGTTCTGCGAGAGGGTATTGCGAGTCAGTCAATTCAGTCATATGGATATTGAACAGCAGCTTTTCAATCATAATGTCCCATAACGATTGCGGTTACGACTCCATTTTCGACTTTTACATGTAATAAATCGTCTATTATTCCATCTCGAACCGAAGGAGAACCGTATAAATCAAGATAACGTTCCTCACTGTCACCAACTCGCAGGCCACGCACCGTCTTATGCCGCCAGAACAGCCATCGGCGCGTTAGCGGAATTTCGTCCGGGGCAACGGTTAGAATAACACGATTACGCTCCGTATCCCATTTTGCTGCCATCATATATTTTTCCTGAAGGTATGTAATGGGAGTGTATACTACATTATCCTGTAACAAACCGACCACTGTTACCGTGTTTTGCTGTATGGTAAATGTTTTTTCATCTATACTGCCGCCCAGTCTGCTGACTACTTCATTTATCGGTACATACGGCTCATTCTCATGCCAAATCACAGGATTCTGCAAAGAAATTTCCTCTCCGTTCTGTAATGCTGCGGTACTGCCGATTTCTATGCTCAGGGAAATATTGGTTCGTTCCAGATAGTTGATTCGCCAAAAGGCTATCCCGATTGCTAAAACCAGTGAGATAATCGGAATAGTGTATGTTTTCAGAGATTTCAGCATGGCAGAGTTCCTCCAAATAGTTTTCTATATAAGTATAACACATATATATTGAAAAATGTGACATACAAAAAAAGACGGCAATGGATTAACAATCGTGTTTATCCATTGCCGTTTTCCACTTTAGTTATGTACTGCACAAATCGCACTGCCATACAGTTTTTGCGCATTGCCGATTTTGGTTACCTTACCAGCTGCCATGCCATTGGTATACCCTGCGGCTACTCGCATCTGGCTGGCACTGCCGCCGTCCAGATTGATGGCTACCTTACAACCTAGGTCCTGCATAAGATGAGCTGCGGTGAAAAGATCCATTGGTGCATCGCCATCGGTTACAACCATAAACGCTTCTTTGGCTTTCTGATTGCTATCAGTGGAAATGCCGAGCATAGTTCGCGCATGAGGCGAGCCAGCACTTCTTTCCGTAATTTCATTATTGAAATGACACGTTGCATCATTAAGATTCTTGCCGTTCGCAATACGCATGCCCCGAGAGTACAGCGCAGTGTCAAATACACTCTTTCCATCCGAAACTAGCGGATGCGCTCCCGCAATAATTACATCGCACGCTGGATAAGCCTGCGCCAGTTCATTAGTACCTGCAAACCAACGCAGCAATACGGTACCATCACTTTTGAAACACATATGAGGAATTCCGCGACCATCTTCCCGTGTTGCGCTGCAGTTCGCTGCCTGCGCAACAGATGTAATCTGTTTACCTGAGCAAAACAGCTTCTTATCGGCATAGAAAATACCATAGAAACCAACGTTTTCTTTCTCACTGAACGTGGCTGCATTTGTCTTTGCCATAACTTTAGATGCCGATGCGCCAAGAGGATTCATGTTCGCCATTGTCGAAAATCTCTGATTCAGTGCTGCCGGAATAATCTTAGCATTAGACAACTTTACTCGAAAGACCTTGATACCGTCCAGTACAACACCGTTATATTCATAAGCGATGCTAGATAAGTTGTCACTCTTTAACTTTGCAATCTGTCGATGTGCCATTTTATTGACCTCCTAAAACCTTTTTGAACACATGTGTTATATAACAGAAAGAGAATCTATTAACTCAAATGTAAACTGATAATTTATTTTTTATTTAACTGAACTAAAATGTCTTTCAGCTTTTGCGGGATCGGTAATCCCAATTCTGTTGTGTTTTCTAAAATCGAAATTCCTTCATTAGACATATAGAAAAAAATAATTGCCGTTTGCAGCATTTGACCTTGTCCAATTGCATAATCATCGAGCAAATGACCCATGCCCACGAAGGCCATAATCATCATTTTTTTAAAGATACCGCGTGCTCCAACTGCGCTGGACACTTTCTTGTTGACTATCGCCAACATAACGCCACTAATGTAGTCAATTGCCATGAATACAATCAATGTATAAAGTGCCGGTGTTCCACCACCCCAAAACCAGCCCAATGCTGCACCTATAACAGATATATAGGTGGTTATCAATCTAATATCTTCCACATTATTCACTCCTGTTCATCAGAATTAGCTTGAAAATATTGTTTTAGTTTGCCTAATGCTCGGCGTTTAACCTGATTAATATGCTGCCGACTGACACCTTGCTTCTTGGCAATAGCCGCACAAGAGTACCCCTTAAAGCAAGCTAAATACACTACTCGAAATTCGGATCTTGTTAAAAGACGCCTTAAATCCTTAAATAGCAACCGATCATAGTTGTCATCTGCTGCCAGTGTTGCATTCAACATAAATTCCTGTTCTTCTCCAAACGAGGAAAAGCAACATTCTTTCTGTCTTTCCTTTGATTTGGAAAGATTAATGTACATATTTCGAACGGCTGTTGCGATATATCCGACATATGCCCCTTCAGTCTGCAAATGTAAATTGCTCCAGTGTGTCGAGTATATAATTTTTAAGAATTCTGCCTGTAGCTCATCATAGGCATCTTCTATATGTAGCAGTCTGGCATATTTCTTTAATAGCGGTTTAAACCGTTTTATTACTTCCAATGTTTCAGCCTCCGAATGATTTGCTGCATGAAGAATCAATTCCTGTAAGTCCACTTGCTTCACACCTTATCTTTGACTTGAGATAACGAGTAAAGACAAATGGTTTCTGCAAATGTAAACAGCAGAATTACTTCATATGATAAATTTCAAAAAAAGTGTGTGTTTTGTCTGGATTATTGCAAAACACACACTTTTAAAATTTCAATTCAGCTAATGCTTATGATAATGCTCTTTAGATAACAACTCTATGCAATGACCTTTCGCTCTGCACAAACGTGCTCGGCTAGCATCATGACTAATACTTAAATATCTGGCAATTTCGGCACAATTCATATTCTGTTCATAGCGAAGATACAAAATTTCCTTATCCGTTTTTGATAGTCCATCCGGCAATACATCAAAAAAAGAAAAGGGATTATCTTCGCAGCCAATGTTTTTCAGCTCTTCCAATGGTATATGTATATATCGTTTCTGCTTTTTCAGCTCATTTAACGCTTGATTAGTTAATACTGTATACAACCACCTATCTAAATTCGGGTGATTTCGGACTTGATCAAATTGTGCTAATAAGATAGTAAATGTTTCATTTGTTAATTCCTCTGCTATAGAAAAGTTATGAATAATATGGACAGCTGTATACAGCAGTCTTTTATAATATTGATAATATATTTGAGAAAATAGTTCTTTATCCTGTTCGGTCATAGACAACCTACCTTATTGTTTGCATACAACATATCGTTTGAGTGAATTTGGTTATGAAATATCGTTTATAACAACGGTTAAAACTATCCATTTATAAACAGTAATTATCGAATATTACTATACGCACAATAATTGTTTTTCGTCTGAAAAGCAATAGCGCGTTCATACTTGGCCATTATTCGTTCCTACTTGGTAGGCTGGTCAGATAAATTTTGCGTTATAATAAAAGAAAGCCGATACCTGCTCTACACGTATCGGCTATAATATATATGTTATTTAATTTCGAAGATCGTCAATTAACGCCATGATGTGAGAAATTTGCGTGGCAGTTAATCCGGTTACATCCAACAACCGTATACCGGTCATAGGTTTTTCTTCGCGCCCTAAGAGGTAATCTGTACTAACCTTGAAGAAATCAGCTATTCTTTCAAGCATATCAACCGAAGGAACGATATTATCGTTTTCCCAATTGCTGATGCTTTGCTTCGTTGTTCCTAGTTTTTCGGCAAGCTGTACCTGATTTATTCCTTGCGTCTGGCGTAAATATTTTATCCGTTCGGGAAACATCATTCGTTCACTTCCTTTGGATAAGATTATGAACGAAGTAAAGGGAAAATATTAAATACCGGTATTGCAATATTTGACTTTATGGAATATACTTTGTCTGTAGCATTGCTTTATGGTATAGTTATTCCACAATTACAAAATGGGAGGAGTCGCAATGCGCATTATTCTATGTGATGATGATATACCATTTACGCAATCTTTTTCTAAACAATTACGGCCCGTTTTTGAAAAATACGGACTTATTCCCGATATTGTCCCTACATATACAGGCATTGATGCTTTACGTGAATTTACTCGAAAACCTACAGACGCATTGTTCTTAGATATTGATATGCCTGAAAAAGATGGATTTTCGGTCGCGGAAGAATTATCGAAAATGCCGGCTAAGCCACTCATTATCTTTTTATCCAGCTTAGAACATCTGGTATATAAAGATAATGAGTGG
>ERZ773252.2002-NODE-2002-length-18429-cov-44.117721_pt1 | contig 18429 bp, 19 predicted proteins | sample MGYA00580517_ERZ773252 | MGnify/ENA primary metagenome ERZ773252 (study PRJEB29015, sample SAMEA2737766) | human gut metagenome | biome: human gut; feature: human-associated habitat; material: faeces | place: China | collected 2012 ...
GGCAGGACCTTCAGCAGAGCGGAGGACACCCAGGGACGGTACAGGCGGACCTTGATGATACCGACCTTCTCGCCCTTGGCGTTCAGGTAGTCGATGACCTCGTCAGCAACGTCGCAGATGGAACCCATAGCCACGATCACACGGTCAGCATCGGCTGCGCCGTAGTAGTTGAACAGATCGTAGTTGGTGCCCAGCTTTGCGTTGATCTTAGCCATGTACTTCTCAACAACAGCCGGCAGAGCGTTGTAAACGCTGTTGCAGGCCTCGCGGTGCTGGAAGAACACGTCGCCGTTCTCGTGGGAACCGCGCATCTTGGGGCTTTCGGGGTTCAGAGCCTTCTTGCGGAACTCCTCAACAGCCTCCATGTTGCACATTTCCTTCAGATCAGCGTAGTCCCACTTCTCGATCTTCTGGTACTCGTGAGAGGTACGGAAGCCATCGAAGAAGTTCAGGAAGGGAACCTTGCCCTCGATGGCGCACAGATGTGCGACAGGGGACAGATCCATAACTTCCTGCACGCTGCTCTCGACCAGCATTGCAAAGCCGGTCTGGCGGCAAGCCATAACGTCGCTGTGATCACCGAAGATGTTCAGGGACTGGGTAGCAACGGTACGTGCAGAAACATCGAACACGCAGGGCAGCTGCTCAGCAGCGATCTTGTACATGTTGGGGATCATCAGCAGCAGGCCCTGAGAAGCGGTGAAGGTGGTGGTAACAGCACCTGCACCCAGAGAGCCGTGGACAGCACCAGCGGCGCCGGCCTCGGACTCCATCTCAACGACCTTGACCTGGTTGCCGAAGATGTTCTTCTGGCCGGCTGCAGACCACTGGTCCACAGAGTCAGCCATCGGAGAAGACGGGGTAATGGGGTAGATGGCAGCCACGTCCGTGTAGGCATACGCTACATGGGCGGCAGCGGTATTGCCATCCATAGTTTGCTTTGCTCTAGGCATTTTTCTTCCTCCATTATTCAGAATTTGGTACCTTTTGCGCGGGGCAATATGCCCGCTGGGACCGGAGAACCCCATAAAAGGCACTATTGCTTGTATACTATAATAGCAGATTCCGGCAATAAAGTAAACGCAAACCGCCCGACAAACGCACCAAAAATTAAGAAATTTTTTAGCGGTTTTGTACTTTCTTTAGTGCGCTAAAGCAAGCAGTGATGCAGATTTTCGGTTTTTGGGGGCGGGCTCTTCCAGAAATTGTGATTTTTTTCGCAAGAGGGAACTCCCTCAGTCAAAACCTGACGGTTTGGATGGAAAGTTTTTGTCTGCCGTCAGCGTGCAAGGACGCTCCGCTGGGCCAGAGGCAGGGAGGGGTGTTCCGAGTCCCCCCTCCCTACCTCTGGACTCCACCCACCCCGCAACGGGCCAAGGGCTACACGCCCTTGACAATCCTAAAGAAGAAGTCGAAGCACAAAAAAGCTAGCGCTGCGCCAGTCGGCGCTATCGCTTTAACGCTTTTTTCGCTTCTCCATCTATAACCCCTCAGTCGCTACGCGACAGCTCCCCCGAGGGGGAGCTGGCACGCCCCCAGCGCCGCGCTTTCGCAGAAAGCAGCGCTGCAAATGCCGTTTGCCGTTACGACCCCTCCCGTGAAAAGGCAATTCTGGAAAATCCGCAGATTTTCCAGAATTGCGAAATTATAAATATTCTTTCCGCTGAACATGGCCAGAGCGCAAGCGGAGGCCATTCCAAATCGTCCCGCCCTCTTGTATTTATCATATCTTTATTGACAACAAACCGCACTTTGCCGTAAACTGAGAGCATAAAACCGGCGCAGCGCCGGAAAAGGGGCGTAAGGTAAATGAACGATACAGTACACTTTGAAAAAACTCTCTCCAGCGAGACTCTGTTCGAGGGGCGGGTCATCACCCTGACCAAGGACACTGCACTGCTGGAAAACGGCAAGACCGCTACCCGCGAGGTGGTGCATCACCACGGCGGTGCCTGCATCCTGCCTTATTTTGCAGACGGCACCATCTGCATGGTGCGGCAGTTCCGCTATGCCATGCAGCAGCAGCTGTGGGAGCTGCCCGCCGGTAAGCTGGAAAAGGGCGAGGACCCCTTTGCAGCCGCCAAGCGGGAACTGGAAGAGGAGTGCGGCCTGACCGCTGACAACTACATCTCGCTGGGCGAGTTCTACCCCACCGTGGGCTACGATACCGAGGTCATCTATACTTGGGTAGCCACCGGTCTGCACGAGACCAAGATGCACCTTGATGCGGACGAGTTTCTGACCCCCGACCGGGTGCCGCTGGAAAAGGCGTATCAGATGGTCATGAGCGGCGAGATCAAGGACGGCAAGACCATTGCGGGCATCCTGAAGCTGAAAGCTCTGCTGGCCGAGGGCAAGCTGTGATCTTATACGAGGACGCCGCCCTTGTGGTGCTGGACAAGCCCGCCGGGCTTTCCAGCGAGGAGGGCGTGCCCGCCGCGCTGCGGGCGCACTGGAACGCACCTGATGCCTTTGTGGGGGTGGTGCACCGGTTGGACACTGGTGTGTCCGGGTTGATGGTCTATGCCCGCACCCCGGCGGCTGCCGCCGCCCTGAGCCGTCAGGTGACCCAAAGTCAGGACGCCTACGCCGTGCAGGATGGCCGCGCCGAGGGCAAAGCTACCGCGCCGCAGTTCGTCAAGCAGTACCGCGCGATCATTGCCGGTGCGCCGGACGCGCAGCTGCCCGCCGCCGGGGTGCTGCGGGACTACCTGTTCAAGGACAGCCGCAAGGGCAGGGTGTTCCCGGTCAGCCGTCCCCGCAAGGGGGTGCGGGAAGCGGTGCTGGAATACCGCATCCTTGCCACGGCAGGGGAGAGCTGCCTTGCAGCGATCACCCTGCACACCGGGCGCACCCATCAGATCCGGGTGCAGTTTGCTTCCCGCAGGCACCCGCTGTACGGCGACGGCAAATACGGCAGCCGCCAGAAGGGCAGCATTGCCCTGCAAAGCTGCGGGCTGCGCTTTGTGCACCCGGACACCGGTAAGCCCATGGCCTTTTCTCTGCCCCTGCCCGCCGCCGCACCGTGGAAGGAGTTTTTGGAATTAGGTGAGTGATATGGAACAGCAATACAAGACTGATGCCGAAATTTACGCCGTGCTGGAGCGGGAGATCATCGACCTGACCATCCGTCCCGGCTCTTCGCTGAGCGAGAACCCGCTGTGCGCCCGGTTCGGTGCGCCGCGCTCCCTGATCCGGGTGGTGCTGCAAAAATTGCAGGAAAACGGGCTGGTGCGCATCGTGCCCTATAAGGGCACCACCGTCACCCGGCTGAACCGGCGCATCGTGGACGAACTGATCTACGAGCGCACCGCCGTGGAGGGGCGCATTCTGCGGGATTTTGCCCCCAACGCCACCCCGGCGCAGCGGGCGCAGATCCGTGCGCGGGTGGACGCCTACGAAGCCCTTGCCCGCGCCGAGACCCCGGACTTCAACAAACTGTACGAGATGGACTGCCGCCTGCATGAAACATGGTTTGCCGCCATGGACAAGATGTACCTGTGGAGTACCTTACAGAACGCCCACGCCGATTACAGCCGGTTCCGTATGCTGGACACCATGACCACCGGCGGGCTGGACGAGGTGATCGCCGACCACCGCAACCTGCTGAACGCCATCGAGCGGTGCGACCTTGCCGCCTTTGAGCCGCTGGTGGAGCGCCACCTGTACGGCGGCATCCGCCGCCTTGGCAGCAAGCTGACCGAGGAATACGCCGACTTTTTTGAGCCGGAAAACGTGAAATAAGCCAAATTGTTCCACGGGGAACAAAGACTATATCAAAAGCCCGGAGTGTCCGCAGACGCTCCGGGCTTTTGATATTCAGAACACCCCGGTGATGAAGATTTCCAGCCCGATGCCGATGAGGATGACACCGCCCAGAATATTGGCCTTGCCGGAAAGCTGTGTGCCGAACTTTTTGCCGATGCGCAGGCCCGCCATGCAGAGGATGAAGGTGACCACCGCAATGATGATGGCAGCGGTAAGTGCCATCAGCCAGCCATATTCCGAGATGGTGAAGCCCACCGAAAGGGCGTCGATGCTGGTAGCCACGCCCTGCATGAACAGTGCTCCGGCGCTGAGCTGCGCCGCCTCCTCGGCTTCCTCGCCCCGGATGCCGTCCAGCAGCATCTTGCCGCCGATGTAACTCAGCAGCGCCAGCGCGATCCACGGGATCAGGGTCTCAAAGGACGCAAACAGCTCCACGATGGTATGCACGCACACCCAGCCGATCATGGGCATTGCGGCCTGAAAAAGGGCGAAAGTGCCCGCAATTTTGCCCATGGCGCCCTTGTTCATCTTAGGGTCGTGCAGACCGTTTGCCATGGACACCGAAAACGCATCCATCGCAAGCCCCACGCCAAGCAAAACGCTGTTGAGAAAAAACACAAAACTCCATTCCATTCTGTCTGCCTCCTGTTTGTTGACCGTAATCCAAACCAAAACAAAACCCGGCCCCGGGCGCGTTGTACGTCCAGGACCGGGTGATTTTTTGAGATCCACTCCATGTGCACGGGCGCAGCAAACACGCACCAAAACACATGAGTCTCGCAAATGAAAGCAAGCCAGACCGAAACAGTCATTATGTTGACTTGCTGCGCTCTGCAAAGCGCCTGCTACTCCCCCACGGGTATTGTGATTTCGTTTATTCTAGCACAGTTTCAAGGGGAAGTCCAGACAAACCTGACGGTGAAACGATTTTTAATGTGCTCCGCTGCGCTGTGCACATATTCAGCGGAAAGAATTATTTATAATTTCGCGTTTGTCGCGCTCTGCGGAGCGCTCCAAACGCATTTTCACCGGAGGGGTCGTAACGGCAAGCGGCATTTGCAGCGCCGCTTTCTGCGAAAGCGCGGCGCTGCGGAACACGATTTTCTCCCATGAAAATGGGATAGCGGAACGCCCGCAGGTGTTCCGCTATCCCGGACTTATAAAATCATTTTGCGCGCAGCGCAAACATCATTGCGCAGGCACATCATTTCTGCGCAGCAGAAGCCTCATGCCCGCAGGGCACATCATTCCTTTTCCTCCGGGTCTGCCTCCGGGGCTTCGGTGGCGGCGGCTGCGTCGGCGGCTTCCATCTCGGCCAGCTGCTCGGCGGTGGGCTCGGCATCGGCCTCAGAAGCGTCGATCTTCTCGGTCTGTGCTTCATCGTCGTGGTCGGTGCGTGCCAGCACCATCACCTTGTCGTTCTCGCCCAGACGCATCACCCGCACGCCGGAGCCGTAGCGGCTCTGCAGCGGGATCTCGTTGGCGTGCAGGCGGATAATGATGCCCTCCTGACTGCTCAGCAGCACATCGTCCACGTCATCCACGATCTTCACGGCGGCAACCTTGTCGCGGCTCACATCGTAGTTGCGGATGCCCTTGCCGCCGCGGGCGGTGATGCGGTAGGTGTCGATATCCGAGCGGCGTCCCTTGCCGTTCTCGGTCACGGTCAGCACCGTGCCGCCCTCGCGGCAGATGCACACGCCCACGACCTCATCGCCCTCTGCCAGACGGATGGCACGCACGCCGTGGCCGTTACGGCCCATCGGGCGGGCGTCTTCCTCGTTGAAGCGGATGGCCTGACCGTTGCGGGTGGCAACGATGAGCATATCGTGGCCGGAGGTCAGGCGGGTCCATGCCAGCGCATCGCCCTCGTTCAGGGCAATGCCGATCAGGCCGCTCTTGCGGATGTTGGCGTACTGTTCCAGCGGGGTGCGCTTGATCAGACCCTGCTTTGTGACCATGGTCACATAGCCGCCCGACTGCTCAGCGTCCTTGCTCTGGCAGATCATGTTGGTGACCTTTTCGCCCTCCGCCAGCTGCAGCAGGTTGACGATGTTCATGCCCTTGCTGGTGCGGCTGCCCTCGGCGATGGTGTAGCCCTTGATGCGGAACAGGCGGCCACGGTCGGTGACAAAGAGCACATAGTCGTGGGTGGAGCCTACGAACATCTCCTGCACGATGTCCTCTTCCTTGCGGGTCATGCCGGAGATGCCGCGTCCGCCGCGGCGCTGTGCCTGATAGGTGGCCTTGAGCTGACGCTTGATATAACCGGCCTCGGTCAGGGTGTAGACGCACTGCTCCTCGGCGATCAGATCCTCGATATCCACCTCACCGGTCACGGACTGGATCTCGGTGCGGCGCTCGTCGCCGAAGCGCTTCTTCATTTCCAGCAGTTCGTCCTTGACGATGGCAAGCACCCGGGCGTCATCGGCCAGAATGGCTTCCCAGTCCTCGATCTTGGCCTGCAGGCCGGCCAGTTCTTCCTCGATCTTCAAGATCTCCAGACCAGCCAGACGACCCAGCTGCAGCTTGACGATGGCGTCTGCCTGCGGGTCGTCAAAGCCGAACTGCTCCATGATGGCAGCTTTGGCTTCTGCCATGCCGCCCTTGCAGGCGCGGATGGTGGCGATCAGCTCGTCCACGATGTCGGTGGCCTTTTTCAGACCTTCCAGAATATGGGCACGCTCCTTGGCCTTTTTCAGGTCGTACTGGGTGCGGCGGCGCACCACCTCATCCTGAAACTCCACATACTTCTGCAGCATCTGCTTCAGGGTGAGCACCTTGGGCACCTTGTGGTCGATGGCCAGCATGATAACGCCCACAGTGTCCTGCAGCTGGGTGTACTGGTACAGCTGGTTCAGGATGACCTGTGCATTGGCGTCCTTGCGGACATCCACCACGATGCGCATACCCTTGCGGTTGGTCTCATCGTTCAGGCCGGTGATGCCCTCGATGCGCTTTTCCTTGACAAGGTCTGCCATGTGCTCGATGAGGCGCGCCTTGTTGACCATATAGGGGATCTCGGTAATGACGATCTGGGTGCGGCCGTTCTTGGTCTCCTCAATGGTGGCGCGGCCGCGCAGGGTGATCTTGCCGCGGCCGGTGGCGTAGGCGGCGCGGATGCCGCTGCGTCCCATGATGATGCCGGCGGTGGGGAAGTCCGGGCCCTTGATGTGCTCCATCAGGCCGGGCAGGTCGATGTCCGGGTCATCGATATAGGCGATGCAGCCGTCAATGACCTCGCTCAGGTTGTGGGGCGGGATGTTGGTAGCCATACCGACCGCGATACCCTGACTGCCGTTGACCAGCAGGTTCGGGAAGCGGCAGGGCAGCACGCTGGGCTCCTTTTTGGTCTCGTCAAAGTTGGGGTCCCAGTCGATGGTGTCCTTCTCGATATCGGTCAGCATCTCCACCGCCATGCGGCTCATGCGGGCTTCGGTGTAACGGTAAGCAGCCGGGGGGTCGCCGTCCACAGAACCAAAGTTACCCTGACCATCCACCAGCGGATAGCGCAGCGAGAAGTCCTGTGCCAGACGTACCATGGCGTCGTAGACCGATGCGTCGCCGTGGGGGTGGTAAGAGCCCAGCACCGCACCAACGGTATCGGCGGATTTGCGGTATGCATGGCTGGGGTCGTTGCCGCGCTCATGCATGGTGTACAGGATGCGGCGGTGGACGGGCTTCAAGCCGTCCCGCACATCGGGCAGGGCGCGGGACACGATGACCGACATGGAATAATCCAGGAAGGCCGTTTCGATCTCCTTTTTGACGTCGCGGATGATCTTTTTGGTTCCGCTGCCCGGTATCATCACATAATCTTCTTCCATTTGTTCCTCCGTGTCTTACACGTCCAGCTTTGCGTACTGGGCGTTGGTCTCGATAAAGCGGCGGCGGGGCTCCACCTGATCGCCCATCAGGATGGTAAAAGCTTCGTCAGCCTTTTCGGCATCCTCGATGGTGATCTGCACGATGACCCGGTTGTCCGGGTTCATGGTGGTCTCCCACAGCTGCTCGGGGTTCATCTCACCAAGGCCCTTGTAGCGGTTCACCTTTGCGCCGGGCATCTCCTGCGAGAGGATAGCCATTTCCGCGTCGTTGTAGGCGTACTTGATGGTGTTGCCCTTCTGCACCTTGAACAGGGGCGGCTGTGCCACATATACATGCCCCTGCTCGATGAGGGGGCGCATATAGCGGAAGAAGAAGGTCAGCATCAGGGTGCAGATGTGGGAGCCATCCACGTCCGCATCGGCCATGATGAACACCTTGTCGTACCGCAGCTTGGAGATATCGAACTCGTCACCGATGCCGCAGCCCAGCGCCAGCACCACCGGCATCAGCTTGTCGTTGCCGTAAATTTTATCGGCGCGGGCCTTTTCCACGTTCAGCATCTTGCCCCACAGCGGCAGAATAGCCTGAATGGCAGAGTCGCGTCCCATCTTGGCAGAACCGCCTGCAGAGTCGCCCTCAACGATGAAAATTTCGGTGCGGCTGGGGTCTTTTTCGCGGCAGTCTGCCAGCTTGCCGGGCATCCGGCTGGTCTCCAGCGCGCTCTTGCGGCGCACCAGTTCGCGGGCCTTTTTGGCGGCGGCGCGGGCGCGGGCGGCCTGCGTGGCTTTTTCAAAAATGGCCTTTGCCACGCCGGGGTTCTCCTCAAAGAACTCCATCAGCTTGGAGTAGACCATGTTGGAAACGAGGGTACGGATCTCGGTATTGCCCAGCTTTGCCTTGGTCTGGCCTTCAAATTCGGCTTCCTGCAGCTTGACCGAGATGACGCAGATCAGACCCTCGCGCACGTCTGCGCCGGACAGATTCTCGTCCTTGTCCTTCAGCAGGCCGTGGCTGCGGCCGTAATCGTTGAACACGCGGGTCAGGCTGGCCTTGAAACCCTCTTCGTGGGTGCCGCCGTCCGGGGTGTTGACGTTGTTGGCAAAGCTCAGAAGCAGCTCGTTGTAGCTGGAATTGTACTGCAAGGCGATCTCTGCCACGCCGCGGTCGGTCTGTCCCTTGAGGTAGATGACGTTGGGGTGCAGCACTTCCAGCTTGCGCTTTTCGCCCAGATAGGTGACAAAGCTCTTGATGCCGCCCTCATAGCACATCACCTCGGAGCGGTAGCAGGGCTCGCCCTCCTGCCCATCCTCCAGCACGGGGGTGTACAGCTGGCGCTCATCGGTCAGGGTGATCTTGACACCGGCGTTCAGGAAGCTTTCCTCCCGCAGGCGCTTTTCCAGCGTGTCGAAGTCGTAGACGGTGGTGTCCTTGAACATCTCCGGGTCGGGTTTGAAGGTGACCCGGGTGCCGGTGACGCCCTCGGCTACCGTGCCGATGCACTTGAGGTCGCCGTCCGGGTCGCCGCGCCGGAAGGTCTGCTCGTACTCCTTGCCGTCGCGGCGCACATTGACGGTAAGCCACTCGGAACAGGCGTTGACCACCGAAGCGCCCACGCCGTGCAAGCCGCCGGCCACCTTGTAGCCGGAATTTTCGCCGCCGAACTTGCCGCCGGCGTGCAGGATGGTGTACACCACGGTGACGGCGGGCAGACCGGTGTCGGCCTGAATGTCCACGGGGATGCCGCGGCCGTTATCGGTGACCTGAATGATGTTATCCTTCAGGATCTTGACCTCGATGTGGTCGCAGTAACCCGCCAGCGCCTCGTCAATGGCGTTGTCCACGATCTCGTACACCAGATGATGCAGACCGCGCTCACCGGTGGAGCCGATATACATACCCGGGCGCTTGCGCACCGCCTCCAGACCCTTCAGCACCTGGATCTCGCTGGCGTTATACTCGTGGTCGGTTACGGTATCGGCATTTGTACTGGTAATGATTTCTTCTGCCATATCCTTTCTCCCTTTTGTTCATTTTTGCGTTTGTTTTTTCAAATTATAGCAAAGCGGGAACCGGTACACCATGGTGTACTTTTTTCTCGCCGTTTTGTTGTGTTTTCACGCGCTGCCCGCAGAGGGCGTTCTGGCTGGCACAGTGCGGCTTTCCGGGCAGTTCCGGGGCTTTCCCATCCCTCTTTTTTCTGTGGATCTTCCGCCCATTTTCCGCAAATTTCACTCCACCATCTTTTGCGCTCTGCGGCGCATGGCGGCGCTGGACAGCTCCGAAAGATACACCGCATCCACCAGCCCTCCGTCTGCCAGCACATAGCACTGGGGCAGCTCGTCCGAAAGGCTGACCACCGCCCCATTCTTCTGGGCGTAGTTCAAAAACTCCCGCCCCCGGGGGGAGATGGTGGTGGTCTCCAGATCAAAGATACCAATGATGTCACGGTCGTTCAGGACATAGTCCCGTCCCAGATGAATATACATACTGTATTTTCTCCCGTGTCTTTTGTTTGCATAAAGCCCACGAAAATGCAGCTTTTATGCAGTATTGCTTACAACATTTATCCATGCTGTCAAACCCGGTTCAGCACCCCGCCGTCCATGCGGTACACCTCGCCGTCGGTCTTTAAAAAGTCCGTGTCATCGCAGCTGGTCACAAAGGTCTGCTTTTCCTTCATGCAGGTGAGCAGATACTGCTTGCGCCCTTCGTCCAGCTCGCTCAGCACATCATCCAGCAGCAGTACCGGGTGCTCCCCGGTGATCTGCGCCGCCGCCGCAGCTTCGGCCATTTTCAGGCTCAGCACCACGCTGCGCTGCTGTCCCTGACTGGCATACACCCGGGCGGGCTGGTCGTCCAGCAGCAGCTCCAAGTCCTCGCGGTGGATGCCGCACAGGCTCTGCCCGGCGCGCAGCTCCTCCTCCTGCCGCTGACGCAGCAGGTCGGCAAGCCCGCCCGGCGCAAACTGGGCGGCGTAGCGGATGCTCATCCGTTCTGCCCCGTGGGAAAGCTCCGCGTAGTTGGCACAGGCGCGGGGAGCCAGCAGTTTCAGATACTCCCGCCGCCGCTGCTGCAAGGCTTCGCCCTGTGCGGCAAGTTCGGTGTTGAGCACCTCCAGCAGGGTGCGCTTTTCCGCGTAGGGGCGCTCCTGCCCGTTTGCAGAGTGGCGCAGCAGCGCATTTTTTTGCTGCAAAACCCGCACATAGCGGCGGTAGCTGGCCAGATACCCGGGGTACAGCTGGCACAGCGCAGCGTCCAGAAATTTGCGCCGCCCTTCCGGTGCCCCCTTGACAAGGCTCAGGTGCCCGGGGTCGAACACCACCGCCGGAAAGCTGCCCGCCAGTGCCGCCGCCCGCTTGGGCGCTGCGCCGTTCACCGCCGCATAGCGCCCGGGCTTTGCGGCTTCCGGGGTGCCCACGGTCATGCGGATGTGGGCAGGCTCGGCAGGCTCACAGCCTTCTGGCCTATCCCGCTGGGTATCGGCTTCCAGCACCGCAAATGCTTCTCCCCGGCGCACAAGCTCGGCATCCTTGCCGCCCCGGAAGCTTTTGCCGCCGGTCAGCAGCCAGATGGCCTCTAAAAGGTTCGTCTTGCCCTGACCGTTGTTGCCGCAGATGACGGTAAGCTCCCGGCCAGGTTCCAGCCGTGCCGCACAAATATTGCGATAGTTCTGTACTTCCAGCGAAAGCAGACGCATTTACTGACCCTGCCCGATCTCTACGCTCTGCCCGTCCAGCTCGATGATATCCCCGGCGCGGCACTTTTTGCCCCGCATGGTGCACACCTCGCCGTTCACCTTCACAGCACCGCCCTGCACCAGCTCCTTGGCTTCGCCGCCGGTCTCACACAGACCGGCAAATTTGAGCAGGGCATCCAGCTTGATAAACTCGGTATGAATCAAAATCTTCTGCATAAAACGCGCTCCTTAGTCGTTTTTAAAGCGTACCGGCAGTACCAGATACAAAAAGTCGTTGCCCTCTACCGGCAGCACCTTCACCGGGCTCAACGGGCCGCTGATCTCCATGCGCACCTGCTCGGTGCGGGCGTTGCGCAGCGCATCCAGCAGATAGCGGTTATTGAAGCCGATCTCCACCTCGTCGCCCTCGCAGGCAGCGCTGAACTCGTCCACCACGCGGCCGAGGTTTGTCTGGCAGCGCACCACAACTTTACCCTCTGTAAAGGAGATGCGGAGGGGATTTTTTAAACGCTCTGTAATAATCAGAGAGGCACGCTCGATGGTGGAGATAAAGTCCTTGGTATCGATGGTCACCCGGGTGCGGCTTCCGGCGGGGATGACGTTGCGGTAATTCAGGAATTCGCCCTCGATCAGGCGGCTCATGATGGTGTAACCGGCGGTGGTGAACACCACATAGCGGCGGTTCGCACTGATGTGCACATCCTCTTCGTCATCGTTGGCCAGCAGATGGGACACCTCGGTCATGGTCTTGCTGGGCACGATGATGCGGATATCCTTCACGGCAGTGATGGGGCGCTCCACAATAGCCAGACGGTAGCCGTCCAGCGCTACAATGGTCAGCTTGTCCAGTTCGATCTCGAACAGTTCGCCGGTGTGGGCGGGTTTTTTCTCGTCCTGACTGACAGCGTACAAGGTGCGTTCGATCATGTCCCGCAGCACGCCGGTCTTGATGGTCAGGGTCTGCTCCGCGCCGGTGTTGGGCAGATCCGGGAAATCGGTGGCGGGCATGGACTGGATCTCGAACTGTGCCACGCCGCTCTGGATGGTGGTCTTGCCGTTATCGGCAGCCACGATGCTGATCTGACCTGCCGGCATCCGGCTGATCATGCTGCTGAGCAGTTTTGCATTCAGCACGATCTCACCGGGCTCCTTGATGTTGGCTTCGATGGTGGTTACGATGCCCATTTCCAGATCGTAGCCGGTCAGGGTGAGCTGAAAACCCTCGGCCTTCAGCAGAATGCCCTCCAGCACCGGGATGGATGAGCGCATGGTGACAGCTTTGGAAACGCCGTCGATGGCTGCACTGAGCAGCGTTTTATCGCAGACGATGTTCAAAACAGTATCTCTCCTTTTTTCACACTTCCGGCTTGATCCCTGCCCTTTGGGCTGCTGCCGGAAGGCAGTAATATATTGAACTTGTTGTAGTAACCGTAGTAGGGGGTGGGGAAGATGTTGAAAACCCGGAAATGTCTTGCCGAGATGCGGGGCTTTGGCTTTCCACCGGGTTGTGGAAGGCTCGTGAAGGAAATGTTGAAAGGTGGGGAACGGTGGTTCTTTCCACAGCCGATGTGAAGAACTGATGTTAAATGTTGAAAACTAAGTGGAAAGTGTGGAAAGCTTCGCCTTTTTGCCACAAGATATAGGCTTATTTTCCCCTTTTTGTTCCGTTTTCTCCCCATATTTTGGGGTCACACCCTGAAATGAGTATGACTTTTGCCCGGTTTTCCCCGGTTTATGCCTTCACGTTTTTGATGATATCGCTCACGGTCTCCCGCAGATGCTGGTCGTTCTTCATGTCCCGCTCCATGGTCTTGAGGGAGTAGACGATGGTGGAGTGGTCGCGGCCGGAGAATTCCCGCCCGATCTCCTCCATGCTCATGCCGGTGACCTCCCGCAGGATATAGATGGCAACGCGCCGGGCGGAAGCCACGTTGGCGTTGCGCTTGGTGCCCCGGATGTCGGCAGGGGACACGTTGAAGGTGCGGGACACCTCGCCGATGATCTTTTCGATGGTCACCGGTACCGGCTGGGTCTCGTTGAGGATATCCTTGATGGCGTTCTGCGCCACGCTGATCACCGGCTGGATGCCCTCCAGCATATAATAGGCGTTCAGCTTTTTCACCGCGCCCTCCAGCTGGCGGATGTTGTTTTTCAGGTGGTTGGCAATGAACTCTGCCACGTCCTCGGGCAGATCCAGATGCAGCAGCTCTGCCTTGCGCTTCACGATGGCAACGCGGGTCTCAAAATCCGGCGGCTGCACATCGGCGGTCAGACCCCACTCAAAGCGGGTGCGCAGACGCTCTTCCAAGCTCTTGATCTCCTTGGCGGGGCGATCGGAAGCGATGACGATCTGCTTGTGGGCGTCGTGCAGGGAGTTGAAGGTGTGGAAGAATTCTTCCTGCGTGGACTCCTTGCCCGCGATGAACTGGATATCGTCCACCAGCAAAAGGTCTGCCACGCGGTACTTCATGCGGAAGTCCTCGGTGCTGCCGGCGCGGATGGCGGCGATCAGCTCGTTGGTGAACTGCTCACAGGTGACATACATGATGACGAAATCGGGGTGGGTGCGCTTGATCTCGGTCTGAATGGCGGTCAGCAAATGGGTCTTGCCCAGACCGGAGCCGCCGTAGATGAACAGGGGGTTATAGGCCCCGGAGGGGTTTGCCGCCACAGCCTGCGCAGCAGCAAACGCAAACTGGTTGGACGGCCCCTTGATGAAGTTTTCAAAGGTGAACTCGTAGTTGCCCTGCGGGGAGGCGGGGTTTGCCTCGTACTGCTGGGCCAGCACTACTTCGTGGGGCGGGGTGCTGGGCACCACAAGGGTGATGTCCACATCAAAGCCCAGCACGGACTTGAAGGCCTCCTTGAGCAGGCCAAGGTACCGGTCGGTGACGATCTTGCAGATAAAATCGTTGCGCACCGACAGGGTGATATGGCTGGAGTCCTCAAAGCTGATGGGCTCCAACCCGTCGATATAGAGATTGTACGTTGGCTCGGCCATCTGCGCCTTGCAGTACATCTGGGCCGCTTCTAAAACGTCCTTGAAAGAATCCATAAAACATCCACTCCATTGAATCGGTCGAAGTTTTCAACAATGCTGCTGATACCATGTTAGTATACCACAAAAATCTCCCTGCGTCTATATTACTATAATGTAATTTATAATACATAAGATAAGCCCCCGCAGCGCCCTTGTGGAAACACGCCAAAAAGACCACAATATCTGGTAGAAAAAAGTTTTCCACAGCAAAATGGTGAAAAAGTTGAAAAGCTTTTAACAGAAAAATCAGAAAAAAGTTTGCAGAAAACTGCAAAAAATGCTTGACAGAACGTCATACTATGCGATATACTGTTGAATTGCAAGCCTGTCCCCAATCTGGGACCGATCAAGACCCCATACCGGGGATAAGTTTTTACGGAGGATACAACCATGAAGAGAACTTTTCAGCCCAAGAAGCGTCAGCGCAAGGAAGTTCATGGCTTTCTGACCCGCATGAGCACCAAGAACGGCCGTAAGGTCATCAATGCTCGCCGTGCAAAGGGCCGCAAGAGCCTGACTGTCTGATCTCTGCCTTGCAGGTGAGATCCGGCGCAGAAATGAATATGCGCACAAAAGACCGCTGATATCCCATTGGCGGTCTTATTTTTTTACCCGTCAAAAGTTTTTTCGTAAAAATGCCCGGATGGGCTTTTAAACTGCAAAAATTTTTGATATACTGGCTAAAGAGTGCACCTATGTGCACCCGGACGAAAGGAGGTGCCGATGTTATGCGTTATCGTCCGATCCGCCGCAACAGCGAGTTTGGCCGTGTGTACGCCCGCGGCAAGTCCTATGTGAACCCGGCACTGGTACTGTATGTGCTCAAGACCCGGGGCCGCAACACCCGGGTGGGTCTGACCGCCACCAAAAAGATCGGCCACGCCGTGCAGCGCAACCGCGCCCGCCGCGTGATGAAAGCTGCGATTGACGAGCATCTGGATTACAATATCGGCGGCTATGATCTGATCTTCGTGGCCCGGGGCATGACCCCCAAACTGAAAAGCTGGCAGCTGAGCAGCGTTGTGGCAAAGCTGTTTGCCCAGGCCGGTCTGCCGGATAAGGCAAAGCGCCCGGACGCAAAGCCGCCTGCCACCGTGCCCCCTGCCCGCAAACAAAAGCCGGAGTCCCGCGTGTGAACCGGCTGCAAATGCTCTGCCGCAGGGCGCTGTGCGTGCCCATCCGCATCTACCAGTATACCCTCAGCCCATGGATCGGCCGCAGCTGCCGGTTTTCGCCCAGCTGCAGCAACTACACCATGCAGGCCATCCTGACCCACGGCTGTGTAAAAGGCATTTTGCTGGGCGCATGGCGCATTGCGCGGTGCAATCCCTTGGGCAAGTGGGGCTACGACCCCGTGCCGCCGCCCGGCCGCTGGCAAAGCCCTGCCCGCAATTTACAGCCTGCAAAGCTGTTTGAAAAGCGGCATAGGGGATAAAGTTTTCGCTTCTTGTGACGCGCTGCACTGTGGGCGGCGTGTCCTACGATAAAAAAATAATGCGTCCCGGGCCACAGCCGGGGCAGAATGGACAAAGGTATGAACTTTATTTACATCCTGAGCGGTCCTCTCGGCTATGTCATGGAGTGGATCTACAAGCTGCTGCCGAACTACGGCTGGGACATCATCCTCTTCACCCTGCTCATCAACATCGTCAAGATCCCCCTGCAGACCAGCCAGCAGAAGAGCATGGCGAAAATGTCTGCTTTCCAGCCCATGATCGCGGAGATCCAGACCAAGTACAAGAATAAGCCCGAAAAGCAGCAGGAAGAGCTGATGAAGCTGCAGCAGGACTTTGGCTATAAGCCCACGGCCGGCTGCATGCCCATGCTGCTGAATTTCCTTGTCATGTTCGGTGTTATCGGCGTGGTGTATAACCCGCTGGAGCGTATTTTCCACATCAGCGCCGCTGCACTGGCCAGCGCAGGCGAGGCTATGACCGCCGCCGGTATCTCCTTTACCGCCATCACCCGCGATACCAACATCATCGCCGAGGTGGTTGCCGGCAACAGCGGCGTGCTGGGCTGCTTTACCGCACAGCAGATCGCTACCATCACCGAGTTCAGCCAGCACATGAACTTCTTTGGCATCGACCTGACCCGCATCCCGAAGCTGGGGCTTTCTCTGGATATCGTGCTGCCGCTGCTGTCGGTCATTACCATGTTCCTGTCCACCCACATCAGTATGAAGGCCTCCGGCCAGCAGATGCAGGGCAGCATGAAGCTGACCATGTATATGATGCCGCTGATGTACCTGTTCTTCTGCTTTACCTACCCGCTGGCATTCTCTCTGTACTACGTCATTTCCAACATCGTCATGACCGCACAGACCCAGGTCATGCGCAAGTTCTACGACCCCGAGAAGATGCGCAAGGAAGTGGAAGCGGAGATCGCCGCCAAGCGCAAGCAGGAAAAGCGCGGTGTGAAGAACACCACCATCACGGTGACCGACCCCAAGACCGGCAAGAGCGTGGAAAAGAACCTTTCCGCCAGCGAGATGAACAAGCGCCGGCTGGAGTATGCCCGTCAGCTGGACGCCGAGCGCTACAAGGACGAGCGCACCGTGCCGCTGAGCGAGCTTGACAAGCAGGATAAACAGTAACAAGGGAGGTAAACGGTTATGATCCGTACACAGGAATCCACCGGCAAGACGGTGGACGAAGCCTTTGCCAAGGCCTGCGCCCTGCTGGGTGTTCAGGCTGAGGATGAGAATGTCAGCCGTGAAGTGCTGGAATATCCCCAGAAGACTGGGTTTCTAGGCTTAAAGACCACCCCCGCCAAGGTGCGCGTGAGCGTGGAACTGCCGGATGCCCCCGCCGCTGTGCCCGCAAAGCCGGTGGAGGTTGTGGCAGAGCAGCCTGTTGAGACTGCCGCCCCCGTGCAGGAGACTGCCCCCGTGGCAGAGGAAGTTCCCGCTGCTGTGGCAGAGCCTGCCGCTCCCGCCGCAGAGCAGACCCCCGCTGCCCAGCAGCCCGCCGAAGCTGCCGAGGAGGCAGAAGAGGTGGAAGTGCCCATCGTCATCGAGGAGAACGCCAAGGTGAAGGCCGCTGTGGACTATCTGCGGGAAGTCATCACCCTGATGGGCGTGGAGAACGTGACCTTCAGCGCCGTGCAGAAGGGCGAAGCCACCATCATCCGTCTGGACGGTGAAAAGCTGGGTGCCCTCATCGGCCGCCGTGGCGAGACCATGGAGAGCCTGTCCTATCTGGCAAGCCTTGTGGCAAACCGTCTGGAGGGCGATTACATCAAGCTGGGTCTGGACGTTGCAGGTTACCGCGACAAGCGCGAGAGCGACCTGACTGCACTGGCACAGCGCATCGGCGCCAAGGTACGCAAGACCGGCCGCAGCTTTGCCATGGAGCCCATGAACCCCTACGAGCGCCGCATCATCCACTCTGCCATCAGCAAGATGGAGGGTGTGCGCAGCGAGAGCAAGGGCGAGGGCCGTGACCGCCGCGTGGTCATCTACTCCACCGCACCGGATGCTCAGACTGAGAATACCTACGGCGAGCGCCGTGGCCGTGGCGGCAACCGGAATGGCCGCCGTCCCGGCGGCAACCGCAACGGCGGTTATCGCGGTGAGCGCCGCAGCAATGGCGGCTACCGTGGCAGCCGCAGCGGTGCACCCCGCGGCCCGCGTCCGTCCAGTGTGCCGGAGCGCACCTACGCCCCCCGCGACGCCGAGAGCGCAGCACCCGTAGCACCCAAGCGCACCGAGCGCGTGGACGATTTTGCAGATTTCAGCTTCGGCAAGATCGAGCTGTAATAGCGAAAATATTTTTGAAGCAACAGGACCGGACAGCCCGCAGGCTGTCCGGTCCTGTGTTTTTAAAGTCATTCTTCTCAAAATTTGGAGAAACTGCCTGTTTTTTGCCGAAATCTTTCTCTCAAATGGCAATTGTAAAACAATTGGTCAAGGATTTATACTGTAGTCAGGAGCGTTCTGTTCGTGAAGAACAGACAGAATGATGAAAAGAGAGGTAATCGACTATGTCCCAGAACAAGATTTCCCGCCGCAGCTTCCTGCGTGGTGCAGGGGCATCCGCGACCATCGCAGCCGCCAGCTGCATGGCACCCTCTGCAGCCGCCTGTGACATCAAGT
>ERZ773252.2019-NODE-2019-length-18351-cov-5.769840_pt1 | contig 18351 bp, 16 predicted proteins | sample MGYA00580517_ERZ773252 | MGnify/ENA primary metagenome ERZ773252 (study PRJEB29015, sample SAMEA2737766) | human gut metagenome | biome: human gut; feature: human-associated habitat; material: faeces | place: China | collected 2012 ...
TTAATAAAGGTAGTTTAAATTGTAAAAAAGTTAAACTACTAGAAAAAAGAAAAAACTATATTATTGAAAGGAGAGAAGCTGTTTCTCCCACTACTTTAGTGGTGGGTTTCCACAGCTAGGATTTATATGAAAATTTTAAGAAATTTTCAGATGATAATGGTGATTAATGCTATTAGGCAGTACAGATTTTTCTGTACTGCTTTTTTTGTTTTCAAAAGTATTAGTGCCTAAATATAGAAAAAATTCAAAATAACCACAAGATGTAGTGCCGCGTTGTTGACTATTTGAAACAAAAATGCTATAATTATTGTGTGGGAGAACATATGTTTGTATGTGTACTTCCACAAGAAAATTGAATAGTGTGTTATAGTGAGTGTTGTTCCAAATTTTTTCATAGGCAAAATAAAAAAAACAATCTTTAATTAATAAAGGAGGTAATAGCTTTGACACCCAAAAGGATTGTTGAAAAAATAACTGCTTTTGCTTTATCTGGTATGATCGCACTATCGTCCATAGCAGTCGGCAGTATAACAAATACAAATAAAATTAGTGCAGCACAAACTAACACCAAAAAAACAGAAGCTTCTTATGATACTTCTTGGTATGGAAAATCATATGATGAAGTAGTTAAACTATATGGTGATGGTAATGTGCAATCTTATTCTGATTGTGTTGCAGATCAAGAAGACCTGCAAGAAGCATTTTCAAAAATAAGGGAAGATGATACTGATAATATTTTGCATGTTATTCCTATTAATGAAAGTCCTAAAGACACATTTACTTTAACCAAGGCTTTATCAGTTCCAAGCAATACTTTTATTAAAGTTAATGGTACAATTGATTTTAAAACTTCTGGTAGGTTTACTATTAAAGGTGCAAAAAATATTTGTATTCAGAGTGCTGATGATGATAATAGAGCTAAATTTATAAAAACTGGTAATACTGATGCAACTAATGTAATTAATGTTGTTTCTGATACTGAGACTAAAACAAGTTCAAACAATATAGTTGTTAGAAATATTGATTTTAGCACAAATGGTAATACTAAATATTATAATAGTTCCTATATCTATGCAAACAATTCTACTAACCTTGCTTTTTCAGCACTTCATTTTGAAGGTAATATTAAAAGGGTATATAGCTGTTCTGAAATTGCAAATTCAAAATTTATAAATAATACTGTATCTAATTTATCAACACCTGATAATGAATCTGTAATGTATATATCCAATGCTGCTAAAAATTCTAATAATTTAATCAGTAATTTTAATTTAAACAATACTAGTTCAACATATGGCATTAGTATTATGAATAGTAATGATATTACAATTAATAATGCCCAAATTGATGGTAATAAAAAAACTGTTGGTATTAGAATTAGTGGATCAACTGATGTAACAGCTAATCCAGATATGGCAGTATATAGTGGTACTACAATTAGCAATTCAACAATTAAAAATTGTTCAGGTAGAGGTATTTTAATTAGTGGTGCAGTTAAAAATATTAATATTTCAAAAACAGGTATTTTAAATACAGTGCCAGATGAAAATAACAAGGATGAACAATTTGGTATTAAGTTTGTTCCAAATTATATTCAAACTAAAGAAGTTGATGGCAAAGATGTACCAACAAGAAACTATGGTTTATTATCAAAGAACGATTACCTTGCAAAAATCTCTGATTGTACCTCAGCAGAATATTGTGCAACTGACACAGATACAGCAAAAGAAATATGTAATGGACATTTACATAATAATGGTACAGGTATTTATATTACTGGTAGTAAGTTAGATAATAATAGTTCTAATAGACCTTACGGAAATAATATAAGAGTGGTTGTAACTAATAATAAAATTTGTTGTAATGATAATTATGGTATCAGAACTGTATCAAATCTATATGATGGTAATGTTATAAAATTTAAAGTTGAACTAAATGAAAATAGTTTTTTAAATAATGCCAAAGATAGAGATGGTAATGGTATTGATGATATTGCTAAATCTGAAGACGATGTAGATATTCGTGAAAGTGTTTCAAAGGAAAATGATTATTATGTTGGAGATACTACAGGTTTAAAATATTCATTAACTGGTGGAAAAAATTGTTCTATCATTGGATATGTTAAAGAAAGTGATCTTTCTACTGCGAAAGGAAATCCAACAAAATCATTTAAAATTCCTTCAACTATTCAATATGGTAGTGTAACATATACAGTTACTGAAATTGCTGCAAGTTCTTTTGTAGATTGTAAAGCTTATGATAATGATAAAGTAAGTGACTATAAAATTGGAAAAGCCAAATGGAATAAAGTATTTGGCAATGGTAGAATTATCATTCCTAGTTCAATTACAAAAATAGGCTCAAGAGCATTTGAAAGAGCAAGTGGAATTAAGAGTATTTATATTGGTTCATATGATAGTTTAAATATTGAAGATTTTGCATTTATTAATTGCTATGATTTAACTGAATTTGAAGTTGCTAAAGCAAGGAAATTAAAAGATACTAATAGTACAAATAGTTATAAAACTAAATTTATTAAAAATTTTATAACTAAAGATGGTGTTCTTTTTAATGTCAGTAATCAGAGTGAGGCAGAATCTAATACTTCTCATAATTATAATGGTAATTTAAAATTATTATCTTATCCTGCTAAACATTCTACCCATAAAAATGTGAAAATGTATATTCATACACTAAGTAGTTTAGGTAATAAGTCTTTAGCTAATTATAATTCTTATTTAACTAATAAAGAAATTTATTTGTATGATAAAGACACTGGCGAATGTTATTATCCAGAACCAAACACCAAAAAAACTACTAGTATTTATGGTGGCTATTATATTTCCTTTAAAGATGTCCCTAATTATGCTACTAATCTATCAGTACATGTTGGTGATTTAGTGTATAATAATGATAAAGGACTTCTTAGAAATTCTAATGGAAATATTTATAGTAGTATTACTTTGAACTATATTTCTGGTGCTAATGTATATAATTTTACTTATGGTAATAATTCTTTATTAAATAACTATGTTACAGATTATTCTGTTCCTAATGCTAATCAAAATGAAAAATATGATATTACCTACACTACACCTCAAACAAGTACAGGCTCTGCAACAACAAATAAATTGTATGTTAGAAATTACAATATCACTTCTTTTGAATATAGAAGTTTTTATAATTGTGGAAATTTAGAAAAACTTACTTTAAATAAAAATTTAGAAAGTTTTCTTTATATGAAAAATGGTCAAGATTCTACTGTTTGTGCAGGTCCTATTGACAAATGTACTAATTTAAAAACTATTGCTGTTGCTGATGGTAATGAGTATTTTAAAGTAGTTGAAGAAACAGTACTAAAAACTACTTCTCTTTATAGCAAAAATTTTAGTAAATTCTATTTACTACCATCTGCAAGTGGTGTAAAGGATTTCGCATTAAATTCAAATGTAAAATCTATAGCAAACTATGCTTTTGCATATAATCCAACACTTGAATCAGTTACTTATAATGGTACTAAACTTTATGAAATTGGTATTCGTGCTTTCTATGAATGTAACAAGTTCAAAAACTTCAACTGGTCTAAAGCTCCAGAGTATAAGGGTTATGACAACACTACTCAAACAATGCTAACAGATGGCTTTAATACCTTACCTAATTTCTTAGATTATTCTTTAACTAATCATATTGATAAAAAAGGTGACTATGTTCCTAATGTATTTGGTACTGATAAAACCGATTATTCTGATGCAGTTAAGCTTAAACTAGGTTATTCAAAAACACTATTAAGTGATAATCTAAAAGTTAATGGTATTTCCAATATTTTCAAATCAGCAGTGCAAAGAATGTACAATCCATTGTATTATGGTGTACTTGAAAATGTTGAAAGTAAAGCACTAGAAGTTAAGAGTAATAAACTTGATAAAAATTTCCAAAACTTTATGAATGGTTCTATTACTGATTTTACTAATAGTGGAAACGCTTTTGATAGTCGTTGGTCCGATGAAGAAAAGAAAAATGCTACTAAATCTGGTACTGAAAATTATGACAGTACAGATACAGAAAAAGCAAATAATACTTCTATTCTTAATAAATCAGCTAAATGGACAAATAAGAATGAAATGAAAAATGCTGAAGTTAATGTTGATTATACTTATGGTGACAACAAAACTTCTTATAATTTCTTATTTGTTCTTGATAAAACTGGTTCTATGAATGAAGCTAACAGTGCTTCTCGTTCTAAGATGTATGACCAGTATTCTACTGTTTACAATATGTCTAAAGCTATTCTATCTGATAAAGAAGCAGATAATAAAGTTGGTATTATTAATTTCTCTGACAAAAGCCATACTGATATAATGAATGGTTCTAATGGTGATTCAGCAAAAATAAAGTCTTCTTCAACTGATAGTAAAGGTAATGAAACATATACTTTTAATATTGATAAAGACTATATGCTAACCAATAATTTAGATAATATTGAGAAATATTTATCTAATACTGAAACAGAAGGTAATACCCATTATGATGTTGGTATGAATGCTACTAATTCTGTATTACAGAAGATTAAGAGTAATGATAGAAAAACTGCTGTTATTTTCATTTCTGATGGTGCTCCTACTGTGGGTCATGAAGGTGTTGAAGCAGCTAAATTTGTTAGAATTCAAAATCCAGATGTTCCTATTTATACTATTCTTGAATTTGTTGCTGATACAGACACTGCTAATAAATGTAAATCTGCAATGGGTGAAATTTCTGGTGTGAAATATCCTATAGATGATTTAAATAATACTACTAAAATAAATGCATATAATACCTACAACAAATCTGGTAAAGACTCAAATGAATTAACAAATGCATTTAAAGAAATTTATGAAAACTTTACTAGTACTCCTAAGCAGGTATTACAGGACACTATCAGTCAAGCTTTTACAACAGATAGTATTACTTTAACTAGAACAGTTCCTCAGTACGATAAAATTAATTTAGCTGTTGATGTTAATGACACTACTAAAGGTGGAGCTGATTTATATAGCAGATTAAACTCCAATTCTATTAATGAAAGGGAATTACAGTTAGTAGTAGTTAATAGTAATAATGATAAAGTTACTTTAACACCATATAAGAAAATAGTTGCTCAGAACCATATTCGTTATGTTTTTAGTAATGTTCCTAATGAAAAAGATATGACATATTATCTAACAACTTCATTTGGAGATATTAGTCCTGTTTTAGAAAAAGCAACAACAACAAAATTTCTTTCAGCAGGGTTATTAAAATTAGATTATGGCATAGGTAGTGATACAACTTCTTATAAATTAATGTCAACAAAAACTCTATTAGCTACTCATAGTGGTAATATTAAAGTTGGTTCTTCAAATAAAGAAAATTACTCCATTCCTGTACCTTCAAAGAATATAACAAACTATTATTATTTGAAGAAAAATAGTGATGGTTCTGCAACTGTTACTGAAATAAAGAATGTTACTTCAAATTTCGATTTTACTCAGTATTATAAAGACTCTTTGGATGGAATTGTTGTCAAAGTTTATAAAGATAATAATGAGCAAGTTCATATAAGAGTATTCTTAAATGATATTCAATGTTTAGTTAAATATTCTATGAATTTTGGCTTAACTTTAAAGAGTAATTATCAAAAAATATATGGTAAATCATTTGAAACTAACGATACTGACAGTAATACTGATAATGAATGCTTTGTTGTTGATAATAATGATGAAGCATTAATACCTACTGATAACTTTAATAATTTTACTAAAACTAGTGAAACTACTAAAGTTATTAATAAAGTTCCTACTCCAAAACTTCTTAGACAGAAATATGGAAATATTACTGTTTATGTAAGAAAAGAATATTTTGATGGTAAAAAATATTCTTTAAAATCAAATAATGATAAATTATTCAAAGAAGATAGTACAGTTTCATTGTCAGAATATAAAAATCAAAGTAATAAAATTGTTAAAGTAATTGATAAAAATAATCTATTTGTAAAATATACATATTTACCTGGTTATGATACTAATGGTAATAGAATAGAATATCTAATTGAACAATTAGATGTTCCAAAAAGATATTATGCACCTACCCCACAAAGTAGTATTTATGTTAATGAAAAAGATGCTACTGTATATCTTGACGATCATTTACGTATAGGCTTTATTAATATTAAAAAGAATGCTTTTGATAATTTAATTAAAGATATTTGGTTTAATATTACTGATAATGATGTTTATAATGAAAATGTTGTTACAAATGATAGAGGTTATGCTTATCCTTCAATGAAATCTGGTAAAACTTATTTACCTGTATATAATATTAATAACGAGATTATTGATTATACTGTTACCGAACTTGGTATTAAAGATAATAATGGTAATTATTATATACCAAAAAAATATAAACCAAAAATTATTTCAATTACTAAAAATTTGAATAATTCGTTAAATTCTGCACATTTTGATTTCGACAACTTATCTCGTGATGATTTTACAACTGAAATTAAAAATGTTGATAAGAATTATTATGGTGAAACTAAAGATAACGGTGAAAAGTTTGAATGTGTAGATATTACAAATGGTGTACCAGTAAATAAGAAACCTGTTAACACTAATACTGAAGGTAAAGTTTACGAAAATCAGATTGGTTCTTTCGATGTTACTTTCAAAAATAAAGTTGCTGATACTAAATCTGCTCTTTGTGAAATTTTAATTGATGGTAAATCTGTTTATAGCCAAAAACTTTCATTTAACAATAATGGTGAAAAAACTGTTAGGGTTATTTATGACTATAAGTGGAATATTGACCCTCGTAAAGTAATTGCTCGTATCAATTATAACAATAGGAATGATGAAGTTGTTACTAGTGATAATGTAGCTACTACAACTTTACAACCTAAAGAATGGCTTGATTTCTCAGTTAAAATTGATGGACTTTACACTGACTCTAAATGTACTAACAAACTTCCAGTAAATAAAACTGATGGTAAGTATTATTATGCTAACAAAGGACAACAGTTCTATATTAAAGCTACTTTCACTAATAAGAACAAGGGTAGAGCTTATAATCCACCTATTGATGTTCTTTATGGTGACGATATTTACTTAGAACATTATTTCTTAGCTGAAGATATTCCTGCTAATGGTTCACAAACTGGTGTAATTGAGGTTACTGCTGATACTGATTTATTTGTTAAAGACCTAGCAGTTCGTATTAACTGGACAGGTAGAGGTAGTGAAGCTAACCCTAACGATAACGAAGATAAAGTTACTGTTGAAGTTAGAAAAGTTCTTGACCTTTCTATCGAACCAATAAAACCTAATGTTTCTTATTATAATGACTATGATGTAGTTACTTCTGTTATGGTTTATAATAAAACTACTACTGAAGCTGTTCTTCCAAATGATCATGTAAAAGTTACTTTCAAGGCTTTTGCAGGTGAACAAGCTGGTATTGGTGTTCTTTGTTATCAAGAACAAAAGGAAGTTGTCATTCCTGCTTGTAAAAAGGGAGAGCCTTTCGCTTCTAACTTGGTTTATTTCAAATGGCATGTTCCAAAAGAAAAGAAAACTTCTTATATTTATTGGATAGCTACTATAAATGAAAATAAAGAGTTATTTGAAGCTGATTATTCAGATAATACTACTAATATTTCTGAAGGAAGACCTAGCCTTGAAAAGAAGAATGATGATGGTACTCCTTATATCATTACTAGTCTAGATTGTTTAGTTCCTAGGGAAGATTATGTAGCTAAGAATACTCCTAGTACTAAGTATGAAGAAACTTCTGAAGATGGTTATGTTGAAAAGAATATTGGCAAATCTTTTGACTATATTACTCCAAGAGACGCTAGTTTGAATAATTACAACAATCAAGCTATTTGGTCCGAATGGTCATTTGACTCAACCAATAATAAGTTCATTAAGCATACTTATGGTCAAACTATTGGTAAGTTTAATATTTCTGATTTTACTACTGCTAGTTTAAAGAGTACTGCTAAGTTAAGTAAGAACAGTTCTCATTCTGAAACTATTATTACTCCAGATAAAAATTCACCTACTGTTGAAAGAGATGATAATGGTAATTGGACTATGCGTTCTGGCTATGGATTTAGCCTAAAATACAATCCTAGAATTTCCTCTTTCTATGCTGAAAATGGTGTCTATAATAGTAACTTTGATAATTTAACAGAAGAAGAAAAAGCTGATAAATTATCTAATGCTACTACTGGTATTCAGATGGCTTCTGCTTATTATCCAGAATTTATGTATATGGATAAGAAATTTACTGATGATAATGGTAACACTCAATATACATGTAACACACTAGAAAGAAATGTTTTAAGTACTAACTTATTCAATTTTAATTTACCTATGAATGATCAATCAGCTTCTATCCTAACTAACCACAAAGAAGATAGTAGAATTCATTTTATTCCTATTTGGTATAAGAATGGTGATTACAATATTTCAATTGTGGCTTCATATTCTTGGACTCCAGCAGGTGCTATTAGTACTTGTGATAATAGTACTAATATTAACATTGAAGGCTCAATGTATGATGACTGGTATCTAACTGGTGATGCTCATTAATCATAACTGAATTTAAATTTTAATTTTTCAGTTACATAAAATTTCTCCTCTATTCGGCTGACTATAAGCTGAGTAGGGGAGATTTTTTTATAAGATGGTCCTGTAAAGCCCCAAGCCATAAAGGCATGGGGTAGTTCACTGTTAAAATATTAATCACTATTTGCAATTTTCCATAATTCTTTTTTTATTAATTGTTTTTGCTCTTTACTGATGTTTTCAATTTTTTTAATATACTTCCATTTAACTTTTTTAAACATAGGCTTTCCAGTAAATATGTTGGTGAAGTCATATTTTAAATCTATATAATTTTCAGCTATTACAATATCTTTGAGTTTATATGTTTTTTCTAGCAAAAAATTATTTCCTATTGTATTTGTATTTCCTTTTAAATATATTTTTATAACATCATATTTATTTCCTAATTCATTATTTGCAATGTAGTCTTTGATAATCTTTTTAGGAAAGTTATCCAATTCATAGGAAAATCTAAAATAATTATCAATAGAAGGTTGTTCTTTTATCATTTTAAATTCTCCATTTGCTTTTTTAGGATCATTCTCTTGTATATAATAACAACTTAATGTACAAGAAATATTATGTATTTTAATTTTACTTTTATTTCCTATCATTACGCATAAATATATTTTTCCTTTTAATCCCTCACTTGTTCTATGCCTAATTACAAGTTTATCTGGAAAAATAATTTTAGGATTTCTATTTAATAAATAAGCAAAAACATAACTTGTAAAAACTGAAAATAATATTAGTTCTGTAATTGATTGTATTACATATAAAATAATTATGGAAAGTACATTTGGATATATATTATTTATTGAACCTGTTATAGAAGCAAATATTGTTTTGCTAATCATATTTGGTGGTAATCCTACTGAAATATAATAAAGAATTCCAAATAATACTTTCTCAAAAGAATAGCAGAATCCAAATATGATTATTGAAAAAAATAGTTTTTTTAGAGTTTTCATTTTATTCCTTAATTGCAATTTTTATTATAGTTTTATCATCATCACAAAAGTAATTTGTGTTAAAGTTTAATTCTTCAACATTTAAAGATATTAGTTCTTTAATAGTTTTAGTTTTTATAAAATTTTCAAATCCATCTGAATATAACAATATAGTCTTTATATTATCTAATGATAATTTACCTGTAATTATAAAATCTTTTGCTCTAATATCACCATTAAAAACTCCATATGAATATGGGTGATTAATGTTGTTACATATAATATTTCTAATTTCGAAAGCTGAAAATTCTTTTATATGTTTATGGACTAATTCTGTTTGACATTTTGTAAATAAATGTTTTTTTGTGTTTGTGATAGCTAATCCAAAACAATCTCCTATATATGAATAGTAAAAAATATTATTATAAATAATAGCAATTATTCCTACTGTTCCAGGTAGAAAATCACCTAAATAATTAATATTAAATTTAGAAATTTCTTCATTTCCTTTCACCATTGTTTCATATAATAAATTTTCTTTATTATCATATTTTTGAATGTTTTTTAATAAAAAATTATGAACATAATTTGAAAAAATAACAGATACTTTCTGTGAAGGACTATTTACTGGATAAAGTCCATTTTCTTTGTCTCTAGATACTCCATCAGTCAATACATATATATTATTATAATTGTCATTAATATAATAATCTTCATTTGGCTTAATAAAGGTTTTAGAATTTTTTATTGTTTTTGAAATTGACTTAATCATAAATTTACCTACTTATTAAAAATATTTTCTGTAAAACTCTCTGTCCTCGCTGCTAAGGTGGTTCATGGCGTAAGGTAATTATCTTAATAATAACACTTTACTTAATATAAATCTACAATTATATAACTTGTTTAGTGTAGGAATTATTATAAAATTTTTGGCTATTATAAACAAATTGCATAATTTTAAAAATATTAAATTTTTCTCTAAATTATCTATATAGAAAAGCTACTAGAAATATACTAAAAAATATATTGCATATCATAACAATTATAATATCAAGTGTGCTATAATAGAAATGTAAGAGAAGGTAACAAACATATTTTAGATTTTAGAAAAAGTTGGTGAAAAATTATGGAAACTGTTTCAGTAAAAACAATGCTAAGAATTCTTCACAAATATGGACTTAATAGTAGTATTATGGGAAGATTATTAGATCTTCCTACCTCAAAAGAATACAAAAACTATATTTTTAGAGGAAAAGTTCCTCCTAAAGAGATTTCTAAGAAAATTCTAAGAATAGAAGTTGAGCCGAATTATCTATTGTATCTTATTAAAACACATAAAAATGTTCTGTCCTCAGATGAATATATTTTGCTTAGAGAAAACATAGATAAGGTACTAGGATACAAAGAGAGTGATTATGCATAATTTTTTAAAAAATAGTACACTAAATAACAAAAATGTGTTGACTTGTGATTTATAATATTGTATAATAATCATGTAATAAATTTTTATTTAAATCTAATTTTTAGATTTCGTCACTTTTTACTTTATGCTATTTTTTAAAAAGGATATTGTAAAGTGAATTTTATTTAAAAGATAATTACAAATATGTTTTTATCTTTTTTACTTAAATTAAGTTTTAAGTAATGAGAGCTATTGCGAAATGGTTCTAATTTATTAGATGTTTTATATTAGTCTTTTTGACTATTTTAAAATAATCTATTTAGGTATATCTACAATATTTATAATTGGTTTGTAACGATACTAATTATTTATATTGTTTTTATATATTATTAGACTACATTTATGAACTTATTTCAGTTCTATAAGTGTGGTCTTTTTTTATGCAAAAATTTTATGTAAAAAAATAAAAAATGAAAAATAATAAAAATTTCAAGCCGAAAGGCAGAAAGGAGAGTTAGTTATGAAAAAAACTAACCTCAACAACAATAATCTAAACGAACAGGAGGTTAACACTACTGTTAAAGTAGCAGGAGAGTTTGAAGACTACTCTTACTACCATGGCATGGAGGAAGCTCCAACTTACCAGGATAACTATGGCTATTATGGTGAGTTAGAGTGTTCACCATCTGAACTTTAATGTTCAGATGGTCCTCTGGACCACTTAGATTATTAAAAAAATAGGTATCCTTCAGTACCTTCCCATAATTGGGTAAAGTAATTTTAATGCTTACCCAGTGAAGGATGGGGAGCAATGAAAGGATCTTAAAAATGAAAAAAACAACAAAGAACAATAACAATGGCTTTAATTTCAAGGAAACTTTTAATGAGTTCCTTGAAAACATCCAAACAAAAAGGGATTCTGAAGGTAGAATCTCTTATGAACTAGCTAAAATGCTAGTTCACACTGGTCTTCAATATCAATGCTATTTTGGTGTTGAAGGTGAATTCGTATTCATCTACCATGACGAATACGGTGCTTGGCTAAAAGACGACTACAATGCAGTTGTCGAAAAAGTCAGATATTCTTCTGACAAGGAAATCTGTTACATTCTTGCTAAAATGCAGGAATGTATCAGAGGTTAAGAAAGGAGACACCAATATGTTTAATTTCTTAAAAAGAAAAGGAACTAATACAGTTCCTAAAACACCAACACCAGCAGATATTCCTATTCCTCTAGATTATGTTCATTGTAATTGTCCTATTTGTGGCAGAGATACAATGGGCGAAACCGTTGTTTTTATGAACAATGGTAGAGTAGCTAAGGAATATTGTGTGGGACACTCAATGAGTGAGATTAAGTCCCACTTCTATAGTCGTTATGGTGAATAATAGTTATTAAACCTCGCTGACAAGAGGTAAGGAAAGGAAGATTTTTTATGTCAACTGATAAATTAAGCATTGGTCTCTGCCAAGGCAGACATCCAATGCCAGTTGTTGACTACATTTTTCCTAATGTAGTCGCTAACCCATTCGATTATCCAGCCCTTGACCAACAGGTCCAGAGTTGGATCAATGCTAATAGCAATGCAAAAAATATAGCTTTGTATGTTACTGGTCTTACTCCAGTTCTCATCGAAGCAATCAAAGTGCTATCAAAGAATGACATCAATGTTGTTCTTATGCACTTCAACATTGCTACTGGCAATTATGAAGAACAGTCCTTGTGATTGTTCTTCGTAAATAAATATAATTAAATTTAAAAATAAGCACTTTTACATTATGCATTAAAGTGCTTATTTTTTTAAAAGAAAGGTAAAGAAAAATGAAAAATATTGAATTTGAAAAAGAAGGTTTAAAGGAGCTTTTTGAAGTTTCTAGGAGTAATCATATTAATTGTTCTTTTTATCTTTATGTTGACAACGTAAAGATATTTGTAAGTGACAATTTCCTTGTTGTTTACAATCGTTTTATGTCATTGGACGAAAATGATATATTCCATGCAACATTAGAAGTTTACACTTACTATCCATCAAATTTTTGTGTGGACCAATTTCTATTACTGGAATATGGTCCTACTCCAGAAGAACCTTGTGAAATGGTTGAGACAAACCATGGTGTTATGCCACTTGAAGAATGTATGGAAATCATTGCATTGCAACATGGCTTTGACAGTATTGAAGAAGCACATGAAGCAGGATTTGTATATGGTGAGTTTCAATATTAATAATAATTCCTATTATATGCCTTTGTGTATTATAGAAATTATGTTTTTTTAGAAAGGAAGAAATATTATGGGACATTCCGTTGAATTTTACGACTATAGTACTAAAGTAAGCAAAGGTGAAATCTTTGCTGATATGGATGAAATTGTTACCTACAATGGTGATGATGAAGGTCATACAGGTCTAAATCAAAACATTAGATTTTATGACAATGTTTGTTTAGATACCAGAGAAGAAGCCAAAGAATTTATCGAAAAGCATGACAAAGGTTGGTATGACCAACTTGCTGTTAAGTATAAGTATTGTGGTCCTGTTAATAGCAAAAAGCTTATTGACCTTAAAAGGCAATACGATACTACTATCGAAAAAATTAAGAAAAGTAAAGGGTTCTACTTTGCTAATCACAAAAGTAAGCTCATTACTTGCAAAAACTGTGAGTCTAAACTTGCAGTAAGTTTTTTAAATACAAACAATTGCCCAGTTTGTAGAAAAGATCTCCGTCCAGAGACTGAACAAGCTAGGATAGATGTTTTGTATAAGAAGAAAGAAGTTCTTGAAGATAGAATTCAAGAGGAAGAACAGAGGCTCAAGAAAAAACAAGCCAAGAAAGGTAAAGAAATGTGGCTTGTAAAGATTGAGTACCACTGTTAAGTAAATCAGTAATTCCTATTGTATGCTTTTGCATATAGTAGGAATTCTGCTTTTAGAAAGGATAATTATATGGCATTAGTTACAAGTAGTTTGAATGGCAATGCAGTTAAATACAATGATGCTGAGTTTGAAGTATTAAAAGAATCTAAAAATGTGTATTTACACTATGTTGGTGATGGTTCTAATATTACTAACCCTAAAGGTAACACTTCCTGCTACAGAATGTTTGAAGACTTTGAAGGCACTAATTTAGATTTATCTAAATTTAATACAAGTGAAATTACTAATATGAGTTTCATGTTTAATAATTGTATTAATTTAGAGGATTTAGATTTAAGTAATTTCGATACAAGTAATGTTACTAGTATGGATTGTATGTTTCAATACTGCGAAAATCTAGAGTGTCTAGATTTGTCAAGTTTTGATACAAGTAAGGCCATTCATATGTTGGCAATGTTTGAACATTGTCATAATTTATGGTTATTAGATGTATCTAGTTTTGATACAAGTAATGTTTCTGATATGAGTTATATGTTTCATGATTGCAATAATCTAAAGTCTTTAAATTTATCTAATTTCAATACTAGTAATGTAGAAAGTATGTATAGAATGTTTAAAGGTTGTAGAGAATTAAATTCTATTGATGTTTCTAGCTTTAATACAGAGAAAGTTAAAGATATGACAGGTATGTTTAGTGAGTGTGATAATCTTGAAACTTTAGATTTATCAAATTTTTATACTCCTAATCTAGAAGATACAAGAGAAATGTTTGAAAATTGTATTCTTCTAAAGAAGATAGATATATCTGGATTTAATACTAGCAATGTTACTGATATGGGTTTCATGTTTTCTAATTGTAGCAATTTAAAAACATTAGATTTATCTAATTTTAGTACTCATAATGTTACTGATATGAGTTATATGTTTAATAACTGCTATAGTTTAGAAGAAATAGATGTATCTTCATTTAATATTAATAGTGATATTGTATTTTATGAAGAAGAATATGCTATAAGAAACATGTTTTCAAGCTGTAGAAGTTTAGAAAAGGTAAAAGTTAATTCTAATTATTTAGAATTTTTTACAAACCATAAAAGTTTTATATTTGAAAAATGTGGAAATGTAAATATCATTCCTGTCAGCAAGTTAGATAGAGCTGTTAAAGATTTGTTTTATTAAAAATTATTTATTAATGCTCCTCTATATTTTAATTTAGAGGAGTATTGGGTTTTGTTCTAAAAGAAAGGAAAGATTTATGCCACTTATAAAATATAATTTAAATGATCATATGGTTGAATATGATAATGGTGAATTTGAAGTTTGCTATTGCCTCGGTAATGATTATTTACATTATATAGGCAATGGGAAAAATATACATAACCCAAAAGGAAACACTTCTTGCTATGCAATGTTTCACAACTTTAAAGGTACTAGTTTAGATTTATCAAATTTTAACACTCATAATATCACCAACATGGGTTCTATGTTTGCTAATTGCAGTAATTTAGAGTCTTTAAATTTAGAAAATTTTGACACTCATAATGTAACTGATATGAGCTATATGTTTAGTTATTGTTACAATTTGAAACATTTAAGCTTATCAAAATTTAATACTAGCAATGTTATAAGTATGAAAAGTATGTTTTATAATTGTGAAAATTTAAAGTCTTTAAATACTTCTAGATTTAACACTAAAAAAGTAGAAAATATGTGTTGCATGTTTGAATATTGTACAAGCTTAAAAATATTAAATCTATCTAATTTTAAAACTAACAATGTAACAAAATTGAGAGAAATGTTTTTTAATTGTCATGAATTAAAAGAATTAGATTTATCAAGTTTTAATATTTACGATGGAATATACCTATCTGAATTTGATAATATGTTCTATGGATGTAGCAGTTTAGAAACCTTAAAAGTAAGTTCTGATTGTTTACAGTTCTTTTCAGATTATAAAAAAGCTTTATTTGAAGAATGTGGGAATGTAAATATCATTCCTGTCAGCAAGTTAGATAAAGCAATTGAAGAATTGTTTTATTAAAAAGTATTCGTTAATGCTCCTCTATATTCTAAATTAGGGGAGTATTAAACCTGTTTTAAAAGAAAGGAAATTCAAAATGGCACTTACAAAAAGAATTTTAAATGGTCATACAGTTGAGTATGATGATACTGAGTTTGAAATTTGTCATTGTTTAAATTATGAATATTTACATTACATCGGAGAGGGAAATGATGTACATAATCCCAAAGGAAATACTTCTTGTGTATTAATGTTTCAAGATTATAAAGGCACTAATTTGAATTTATCAAATTTTAATACACAAGATGTAACAGACATGAGTGAAATGTTTGAAAATTGTGATAATCTCAAACAATTAAGTCTTTCAAATTTTAATACTAGCAATGTTATAAGTATGGAATGTATGTTTTATAACTGTAAAAATTTAAAATTATTAGATATTTCCAAATTGAATACTGAAAGTGTTATAAACATGGAAGGTATGTTTGGAAAATGTGAAAACTTAAAAGAGCTAGATATATCTAGTTTCTACATTGATAATACAAAAAAAATAGATGATATTTTTTGGAATTGCAAAGGATTAGAAAAATTAAAAGTTTGTTCTGATTATTTACAATTTTTTTCAATTAATCGTATATCATTGGAAACTGGAAATAGAGTAAGCATCATTTCTATCAGCAAATTAGATAGAGCAATTAATGATTTGTTTTATTGAAAATTATTCGTTAATACTCCTCTATATTTTAATTTAGGGGAGTGTTAAACCTGTTTTTAAAGAAAGGAAAAAATAATATGGCAATTGTAAAAACAATTTTAAATGGTCATACAGTCGAATATGATAATACTGAATTTGAAATTTGTGATGCTGAAGAAGTTTGGGAAAGTCCTCACTCAAAAGAAAAACAGTATTTGCACTACATTGGTAATGGTGTAAATGTAACTAATCCAAAGGGCAATACATCTTGCTTTGCTATGTTTATGGAATTTAAAGGTTCAAGTTTGAATTTGTCAAACTTCGATACTAGTAAAGTAGAAAACATGGAAGATATGTTTTGGCTTTGCGAAGATTTGAAGGAATTAGATTTATCAAGCTTTAATACTGAAAATGTTACTAATATGAACAATATGTTTTTAGATTGTAGAAGTCTTGAAAAATTGAATTTATCAAATTTCAATACTTGCAATACAAAATATATGTTAGGAATGTTTAGCAATTGCGAGAAATTAGAGTTTTTAGATATTTCTAATTTCAATACTAGCAATGTAAGTGAAATGAGTTGCATGTTTATGGATTGCAAAAGTTTAAAAGAACTAGATTTATCAAGCTTTAATATAAGCAGGGTAAAATCACTGGAATATATGTTTTTTGGCTGTTATAACCTTTTAAAATTAGATTTATTTAGTTTTAAATTTACTGGTGATAAGATTATAAATTATATGTTTTGGGCTTGTTCAAAATTAGAAGAACTTAAAATTGATAATCAGTTTTATCAGTTTTTTGTAGATAATTATTATCTTTTGTTTAGGAATAAGAAAAAAGCCAAAATTATTCCTGTAAGTAAATTAGATAAAGCAATTGACGATTTGTTTTATTAAAAAGTATTCATTAATACTCCTCTATATTTTAAATTAGAGGAGTATTAAGCTTGTTTTTTAAGAAAGGAAAATTTATATGGCATTAGTTAAATGCATTTTAAATAATCATGAAGTTGAATACAATGATAAAGAATTTGAATTTATTACATCTTATGACAGTGATTATTTACATTACATAGGTGATGGAATAAATGTTACCAATCCTAAAGGTAATATTTCTTGTTATAGAATGTTTGAAACCTTTAAAGGCACTAGTTTGGATTTATCAAATTTTGATACTAGTAGTGTTACAAATATGAGCTTCATGTTTAATAAATGTTACAATTTAAAACATTTAAACTTATCAAACTTTAATACTAACAATGTTAGAGATATGAGTTATATGTTTAATGAACTTAAAAGTTTAGAACATTTAAATTTGTCAAGCTTTGATACTAGCAATGTTATTACAATGGAGTGTATGTTTTGTAATTGTATAAATTTAAAAACATTAGATATTTCAAAAATTGACACTGAAAATGTTATATATATGGAGGATATGTTTCAAAATTGTAAAAGCTTAAAAGAGTTAGATATATCTAGCTTTTACATTGATAATACCAAAATATTAGATAACATGTTTTGTAATTGTAGAAGTTTAGAAACCTTAAAAGTTGGTTCTGATTGTTTACAATTCTTTTTAACTCATCGTATTTTATTGGAAATTGGAAATAGAGTGAACATCATTTCTATGAGTAAATTAGATAAAGTAGTTAACGATTTATTTTATTAAAAAAAGGTCCTATTTTACATATGTGGAATAGGACCTTTTTGCTACCTAAAAAAATGTAATAGTAGTATAAATAGCAAAGATGTGTTGACTTGCAACTAATAATATTGTATAAT
>ERZ773252.2036-NODE-2036-length-18295-cov-2.978783_pt1 | contig 18295 bp, 15 predicted proteins | sample MGYA00580517_ERZ773252 | MGnify/ENA primary metagenome ERZ773252 (study PRJEB29015, sample SAMEA2737766) | human gut metagenome | biome: human gut; feature: human-associated habitat; material: faeces | place: China | collected 2012 ...
TTATGAACCCGGACAGCACTCGCACCCCCACAGGCACCCTGCAATGGCCGCTGCCTGTCGCGGGTACGATTACTTCTCAATTTGGTCACCGCGTGGACCCCATCACCGGCGAGGTAAGCTCCCACACCGGCACCGACATTGCCTGTGCCGAGGGTACGCCGATCCTCGCCGCCGCAGATGGCGTGGTCACTGTTGCCAACGGCCTTGACAACTGGGGCGGCAGCTACGGCTATTACATCCAAATCGACCACGGCGGTGGGCTGGAAACGCTGTACGCCCACTGTTCGTCCATCTGCGTCACCACCGGTCAGCAGGTGCAGGCGGGAGAGGTCATTGGTTATGTCGGTCATACAGGGCGGGTCACGGGCAATCATCTGCATCTGGAAGTGCGCATCGACGGAAGCCGCACGGATGCAATGACTTTCTTTGAATAGGCAAAGAAGCGTGGGCAGGATAATCTCCCGCCCGCACCTCTTTACCGAAAGGAAATGCGATTAAAATTCGGTTGCCATTTCCGGCGTTGCAATTTCAGTCTCTCCCCTCTCTCTGGTATTGCTCACATACATTAACTTTTTGAATGCTCTGCCAAGGCGTGTCAGCCGATGTACCGCTGTTTGCGTCGTCACTATCATTGGAAATATAGTACACGGTTCCTGTAGTTGCTTCGGGCTGTGGTGTTTTTACGGTAGCTACCGACCCTGCGCGGATACTTTCGCCTAAGGCTTTCATTTCCGCGTTACCGGCAGCTTCTTTGATTGCGCTGTACCCTTCCGATTCAACGGCGGAATTAGATGCATAGCTTTCTGCCGAAACGCCAATATACGGTTGGTTTTTGCTTTTATTTGGTATGCCTCCTTACTGATTTTCTTTCGCAATTTTCACTGCATCCAGCAGTCTTGCCAGTGAATCGCCGCCGTCTTTTTCGGCTTGGTGATCTTGGGCAGCCTCGCCGTTATCTGCGGCATGGGGGTCGGGAATATGCTGCAACCGTGCCGGCTTTTCCAGCAGCAGGGCGGGAATGGGCAGCCACTTGTCCTGCGCAGCATTCACCGCATCGGCAAGAGGCTTATACACTGCAAAGGTATTGCCCATTCGCTTAAGTTCCCATGCTGCGTATCCAGCTGCACGGTAAGCACCGTAATCGTTCGTGTGCGTCCAATCCCCTACATAATAATACGGAATCGACGCATCTCTGCCGAGTCTTTCAATTTCAGCCATTGCCAGCTTGTGCATATCGGCATTATCGAGGACGGCGAGTTAGTCTGGCCGCTGCCCGGCCACACCTATATTTCCTGCAACTCCGGTGAATCCGACGCTTACGGCAACCCCGGCCATCGCGGCACGGTCGTTATCTCCGGCTGGAACGACAGCTACGGCAATCAGGTTCTGCTGGATAACGGCGCAGGTCTTTCATGACGCAAACTGCCGTTACCGCAGGTGAAGCGGTAACGGCAGGGCAGGTTATTGGGTATGTAGGAAGCACCGGCGACAGCACGAGGTCCATCTTCATTTTGAAGTGATGCAGAACGGCGTTCGTGTCAATCCGCTGGAAATAGTAAACACAAAATGAAAGGTTAGTGCCCGAAAAGCTCTTTCAACCACATTTCACACAAAATCAGCCATTGGCGGGTATGAACGGAAGGGGTATCAACCTCTTGGGTACAGGTCGTCATGCCATGTGGTCCGTCTGGGAAGATGTGGCATTCAGCCGGAACATTTGCAGCGTGTAGCGCCTGTGCAAAGAGTAAGCTGCTTTCCATAGGTACGCAGGGGTCATTCATGGTGTACCATAAAAAGGTCGGCGGTGTTTGTGGCGTAACACAACGCTCCAGACTCCAATAGTCTAAGGGCTCACTACAATCTGCGCTTACGGTTTCGATACTGCCTTGATGTGCAAACTGGTAGGCAGTGATAACGGGATACCCCAAAATCATTGCATTAGGGCGGAGTAGGCTCGACTCCGTTACATCACAAGCTGCCGTGATGACTGGGTCATTCCAATGAACGCCGAGGGAAGCGGCCAAATGCGCTCCGGCAGAAAAACCGAGAACCGCAATTTGGTTTACATCAATATGTAGCGCTCCAGCGTGAGCGCGAAGGTACAGTACTGCTTGTGCCAGATCCTTTAGTAGGGGGCTGCTTGTGCCGTGCCTCTGCTCCAACATGATACCGCAGAATGAATGATTGGAACCCCATATTCAAAAATTCAAGCGCCGGGGGGGGCAGCTTCTCGGTCAGACAAGGACGTATAAGCGCCACCGGGGCAAACAATCACTGCTGGACGGGCTGTGCAGAACGTAAAGGTCATTTATTCACTGGGATATGCAGATAGGCAGTTAAAGTTGCCCCGTCTTTTAGTGAAAAAGTTTTGACTTGCATGGAATCTCCCCTTAATAGGCTGTGATAAGCTCGACCAATGCACGGTAAAGGTCAGCGGGCAGTTCCAGTGTGGACAGCTTGCTGAGCAGCAAAAGTTTGTCGGGTGTATTCTTGACGAGATTGAAAATCTGATCTTTCCAGATAAATTGAATTTCAGCCTGATCCAAGAAAGCGAAAATTTCGCTTTGCACATCGTTGCTAATGCAGACGGCATCGCTGCCAAGGCTCACCAGCAGATTTTCCGTCACGGGAATGTCCGAAACTGTAACCGTGAATACATGACCGACAGGTTCATAGGCCGCAGTAAAGGGGATGGCTTTGCCATCGACACGCACAGTGACCTTATCACTTAAATCAGCACAGCCGTTAAATTCCAAAGTGTACTGGCGTACAGAGGGCAAAAGTTCGGTCTGACCCTGTGCAGCATGAATGGTAAAGCTTTCACCGCAGAGCTGCATAGTTGTGCGCACACCGGGCTGTGTCTCGTAAGCAGTCGTTTCGTTGTCGTCCTCGTACAGTGTGAACGTGCCATCCGCGCCCAAATATACGCAAACATGAAGCTGCTTCGGATTCTGTGAAATCGTGGCGGGGGCAATTTCATCGGTCAACGGCAAAATCGTACCAGCCTTGGCAAACACAGGAATCTTATCCAGCGGGCGATAGATATCCAATTCACGGTTTCCGCGATATACACGCTTTGTGAAGATGTCGTACCAAACGCCATCGGGCAGATAGAGTTTTTCTTTAGCAACATTCAATCCCGACAAGCGCGGGGAGGTTACCGGCAGAACCAGCAAATCGCTGCCAAAGTAATATTCATTGGGATGCTCATAGCTTTCGGCTCGATTCTGCTCAATATAGTACAGAGGCAGTACAAGGGGAATCCCCTCGGCATAGCAGCGGTGGTTCATGGTATAGAGGTACGGCAGCATTTTGTGGCGGAAACGCAGGGCATCGCCCATTACTTTCTCTGTTTCCTTTTTATAGCGCCAGGGCTCTTTGCCGCAGAAATCGCTATACACGCTATGCAGACGCATAATCGGAGAAAAAATACCGTACTGTGTCCAACGAGCCATCATTTCATCGTCTTTTATGCCCAGCATATGGCCGCCGATGTCGTGGCTCCACCAGCAATACCCGATATTGCTGGAAGTAGCTGTAAAATACGGCTGGAAACGCAGTGAATCCCATGTGACGATTGTATCGCCGGAAAAACCGACGGGATACCGATGACTGCCGGGGCCGCCATAACGGGAAAACGCCATAGGGCGCTTGCCGCCTTGGCCGTTATCCAAAAATCCGTAGTGGTTCAGCATCCATAGCGGGTCTAACCCAGCAATGCGGGTGTGCGTCCCCTGCTGCCAATCGACCCACCAGAAGTCAACCCCCTCATCCTCAAGAGGGCGAAGAACATCGGCGTAATAGTTTTGCAGGAATTTAGGGTCGGCAGGGTTAAATTCTACAGCATGGCCACTTTCGAGATCAACACCCATATCTTCGGCAATTTTGGTGTAGGCATCTTCATAGGCGCGGATGCCGTCTGCGGGGTGGACATTCAAGGTAACTTTCATGCCGCGCCGATGCAGCTCGGAAAGAAAACGTTCCGGTTTCGGAAAAAGCTTCTTGTTCCATGTAAAGCCTGTCCAACCATTGCCATATTTGGGGTCAATGTCGACAATATGCCAGTCCATATCGATAACCGCCACAGAGAAGGGCAGGTTTTCGTTGTGAAAACGCTCCATCAAGCTGAGATAGGTTTCTTCGGTGTAAGGATAAAAGCGGCTCCACCAGTTACCCAGCGCATAGCGCGGCAGCATGGGAGCATGACCGGACAAATGATAAAAGTCTTGAATGGCTTCCAAATAATCCCGGCCATAGCCAAAAAAATAGAAATCTTCTCCGCCTCTGCGGGATTCCACCCAGCCATCATCCTGCAGGACAAGGCTTGTGCTGTCATCCAGCACCGCATAACCCTCCGTTGAGATCAAGCCGTGGCCCAGTTCAACATCATCACCATCCACCGCATCCAGCGTGCGTACGGTGCCTTTCAAGTCGTGGACAGTATCACCATAGTACCAGTTGCCGGTGTGAGCGTTCTCGTAGCCGACAAGCGCTACGGACAATCCATTGGGAGAAAACGGCTTTTCGTCATAGACAATGCGCAGACGATCAGTGCGCACAACGAGACCGTCTGCCGTGTGTTCTACGGTATAAGAAACTGCCGGAAAATCGCGGTTCATAACGATTTGCGTAGGGCGGTCCTCAAACTTGTTCTGGGCATTGTACTCAAAGCGGACAAGCTTATCTGTAAGCAGCGTGATACGGTAATGCGGACCGATAATGCAATTTTCTGCTAAGGCTTGCGGATGAGTGTGCGTAATATAGCAGGGTTTCATACAAGTTCTCCTTTATCGGATGCTTCACAAATTTCCCTGGCCTTTTTTGTATTTTGGCGAAATGCGGTTGGAGATACGCCAACTGTACTTTTGAATAGACGTAGGAAATAGTTGTAATTGGGTAAACCGACTTGTTCTGCGATTTCGCGGGTTGAGGCAGAGGTTGTCAGCAGCAAATCCTTGGCACGTTCAATGCGCTTTTCATTGACGTACTCAGAAAAGCCAACGCCGATTTGGTTTTTGAACAGGCGGCTCAGGGTGCTGGTGGCCATCTCAAAGGCTTCTGCAACTTGGAGTTGGCTCAAATCCGGGTCGGCATAGTGTTTTTCCAAATAATTGAGGATGTCCTCCTGCTGCTTTTTGCGACGTTCCTCTTTTTGCTCCAAAGACTTCAAATCTTTTTGGATCTGGTTCATATCGGCAAGTCCATCATTTTGCCGATAGCAGGAAATAAAGCTGGCACGAATTTCATCCAGATCGGTGACGACTTTTCCGGCTTTAATGGTATACTCGGCAGCGTATTGCTCGCGCAACCATTGCAAAGCCCACAGGCGCACCGCTTCGCTATTTTCCTCTTTCAAAAAAGCAACAGCAATACGGCGGGTATCGTCCTCCGTCTCGGTGATAAACATTTGCAACCCAAAGAATTTCTGTGCGGCTTTGGAAAGTTGCTTCATCTCTCCGGCAAGGAAAGTGCTGCCCTCAATCAGATATACACAATAGTAAGGCGTTTGCTCGGTGTTGATGCCCAGTCCGGCCAAATGATGCTTGGAATTGTGGCCGCCATCTACAAGGTGGTCAACAAGCAGACTTTCCATTTGGTCTGCCTGTTCACTGATTTTCGTGTTTTTCTCGCTGATGGAGTTGCGGATAATATCAAACTCGCTGCCGCCGGATTCCTCAGTGGGTTCCATTTCCTTGACAAGCAATCGCACCGGTTTGTAGGCAAGGAAGATGGCCAGCAAGGTTAGAATCAGCAAAAACGGAATCGTTGTAAACCACAGAAACTGCATTGTTGAGTAAAAAGCGGTAAGGCTGTCACGCAGTGAATCGGAAGTGACACGAATCTCATAGGTCAGTGGGAATGTGCCGCTATCGCTTGTATATACGCCTGTGGTGCTTGTTGACGCTGGTGAGTCTTGTAGCGAAAGCAAAATCTTCCCGTTATCACGGCTCTTAATATAAAAATCAATACCGCTGTTCAACGATACTACGGATTTCAGCTGCTCGTTGTTTTGTACGCTGACAGAGAAAAAAATCAAAACCGGGTCGGAACTGCGCCCCATCTTCGTGCAGTAGCCCACAAGCATTTGCCCATCAATATGATTGCTTATACATCGGTTATCTCTTTATATATGTGGGGGATTACAGATCCTTCAAATTTGAATATCTTAGGGTCTATCTCGTCAAACATTCCCCAGTGAATAGGAACAGCCTTTCTGGCACCGATTCTCTCTGCAAAATCCTTTGCATCACGTGCATTCATGTTGTTTCCAACACCATTGATGGGCAGAAAGACAACATCGATACCTTTGGGGAGATCCGCAAAGATGCGCTCGTTGTATAGCGTATCGCCGGTTATGTAATACCGTTTTCCTTCGCTATATACAATTACGCCAATTGCACAGCAATCGGAATGCTCCGCGTGGACGGCGCAGAATCTGAGGCTTCCATCTGTCCAGCGGGTGCCGCAGTTGAACAGAACATAATTATTTTCTGCACCGCCAAATTTACGCACCGTTTTCCATGCTTCACCCGATGCCAGGACGGTCACCCTGCTGTCCTGTGTGATATAGTGACGCAGGGTTTCCTCATCTGTGTGATCCATGTGGTTATGCGTCAGAATAATGATATCGGGCTTGATGCCAAACAGGTTTGTATCTACCGGAACTCTTCTATAATTGTGCGGATTGACCTTTTTCACGCTGTCTGACAAATACGGATCGACGATTACGGTCTTTCCCTGGCTCTTTAGGATGAGTCCTGCCTGTCCAATCCATGTAATTTTCATTAGCTGCCCTCTTTTCTACTACTTTTGTGCCGCTCTTTTCAGATCATTCAAAATCTGCGGATAGAGCTGGCAGGTCATGCCGCCGTCCACGGTCACTTCCGTCCCCGTAACATTTTTGGATTGGTCGCTGCCCAGATACCACGCCGCGTTGGCAATGTCTTCAAAATCTGAGATATCCCCGATAGGTGTCAACTCGCCGTTGACGATTTGCTTGTTGCCCATCTCTACCCACCGCTGGGTCTTGATAGTGCCCGGCAGGACAACATTACTTCGGATTCCATAAGGCCCAAGATCAACTGCAAAAGCTTTCGACATGGCATTTATGCCACCTTTTGACGCACAGTATGCGCTCCTGTTGGGGATTGCCCGGTATGACGTATTAGAGCCGATAAACACGATTGCGCCCTTGTGATGCTCCCGCATTCGAATTGCCGCTTGGCGCACTATGGTAAAGTTCCAGACAAGGTTTGTTTCAAATACACGCTCGAATTCCTCCACTGGCACCTCGAAAAAAGGCATACCAACCGCTGGGGCGGTTCCAAAGCCCAAATCGGCAGAGTTTAAGCACACGGTTTCAACAAAGCAGCCATTTTTATCAATGTCCGCAAAAATATCTTTCACCCTCTGCTCGTCACGGATGTCAAGGGCATATCCCTTTGCATGCACTCCGTACTTTTCCGCCACCTTGCGTGCGGCAGCCTCCGCACGCTCGCCGCTTCTGCTGGTAATCATAACGCCATAGCCTTCCTGGGCAAAACGTTCCGCAATGGCAAGACCGCTGCCAGCCGTTCCGCCAGTTACAAATACTGACTTGACCATTTTAACGTCTCCTAAAAATAAAATTCCGTTTTTGCCGGGCGGATATCTGTCAGCGCACCGGTGTAATGACGTAGGGTATGGGGCTGATAGGGGTGCCTTAGGCATTCTCCCTCGTTGATCTCAAGTCCAAGTCCCGGCTTGTCCGATATTGTGATGCACCCATCCTGATAATGAAGGTTCTCCGTGGTCACGTCCTTTCTCCATTCAACATCGGAGTACATAATCTCCAAAATGCAGAAATTTGGGCAGCTTGCAGCAAGCTGTAACGTTGCCGCATTCGCAACCGGTCCCGACGGGTTATGGGGTGCGAAGGGAATGTAGCGGCACTCAGCTTCGGCGGAAATTTTCTTCAGCTCCATGATACCGCCTGCATGGGAAATATCCGGCTGGATATAATCTGCTGCCATTTTGTCAAACATTTCCCGGTAGTCCCATCTGGTATAAAGCCGTTCCCCTGCTGCAATCGCAACAGGAGACTTTGTTTTTACCTCTTTTAGGGCATCGAGGTTATCCGGCGGAACCGGCTCTTCAAAAAACATGGGCTTGAACTGCTCCAGTTCCTTGGCAATTTTGATTCCCGTGGGAACATTGAATCTGCCGTGTCCTTCGATCAGCAGATCAATTTGGTCTCCTACGGCTTCTCTGACTGCAGCCACGCACTGCAGGGCTTTATCAAGCTCGGCGTTGGAGATTTCCATATAATTCTTTCCAAAAGGGTCCCACTTCATGGCGGTAACGCCTCTTTCAACGGCAATTCTTGCTTTTTCACCGAATTCCTTCGGTTCCTTTGCTCCGGCGAACCAGCCGTTGACATAAATTCTCACCTTGTCGTTTACTTTTCCGCCCAGAAACTGATAGATAGGAACATTCAGAGCCTTGCCCAAGATATCCCACAGAGCCATCTCCACAGCGGAGAGGGCACTCATCAGTACAGCTCCGCCGCGCCAATAGGCATCTCGGTATGTATCGTGCCAAATTTTCTCAATGTTCAGCGGATTTTGACCGACCAGTGATTCCTTGATGTGTTCCACCGCGCCGATCAAAGCCTTTTCCTTGTATTCCAGTGTTGCTTCGCCAACGCCGGTGATACCTTCATCGGTATAGACTTTTACAAAAACCCAGTTTGTACGAAAGCAGTCTACTGGAAAGGTCTTGATATCTATTATACGCATTCGATTCACCCCACGAATTATTTTAAGCACGTGTTGTCCTACACGATGTAATGGGTCTCACACTCTTCTTTTGACCGAAACGCTGCATTACCTCTGGATTCGACCGGAGCCAGCGCCGCCGAACAACTTATCCACCTCGGAAATGGTGACCATGTTGTAGTCCCCTTCAATAGAGTGCTTCAGAGCAGATGCCACCATGGCAAATTCCATTGCAGCTTGGGCAGACTTGCCGGGAAGCAGACTGTAGATCAGTCTGCTTCCAAAGGAGTCCGCCACCCATCCGGCCGATGATGTACAGATCGTACTTCTTCGAGAAACAATATTACTTGAATGCTACATTGGCAACTTGATCACCGACACGATGCCAATCTCGTCGATGCCTTTTGTAAATGATTCATTGCTTGTCATCTCTATCTGATTTAAGATACTTTAATTATATCACTTTCTATCTCCGCGCAGCCGCCGGCAGGCAGCGGCAGTCGACATATCTGTCCAGCACTGCATTCTAATTTTAAGTCCTGTACAGCTTCTCCGCAGCAGTCCCGTAGGGTGATTCGGTAACAGCCTACTGCTTCCGGCGAGAAAAAGACTTCGCCCACGCCCACTCCGTTTAATATGAATCCATAATTCCAAGCGGTCTTCCATGTCACCACCTGGTTCGCCAAATACAGCGCTACGATCCCTACATGTCCTGTCTCGGCAACGACCAGAGGGTACAGATTCTGGGGCTCCATGGGCTCCAGCGGCGAATGCAACAGCAATTTCCGGTTTTTCTCCATGAATCCAATCCACCATTTGAGCATTTTTTGCTTTCGCTGGTCGATCCGGTCTAGGCGAACCGAGAATTGGATCACCGAAAAAATACAAGCAATGATTTGGCGGCTGACCGCCTCGGCACTTTCATCCGGGTGCCACATTAGCATGTCGGAATGAACAGCAGATGACCCCATAAGCAGCCGCAGATCCAAGGTTTTCACCCGATTGTACAGCTCAGAGTTCGGGCAATCCTCCGCCCGGAACATATTGCCATACTCCCAAATACCGGGGCCAATGTAGGGCTGGCGGAATTCGATCATTACTTCCGGTCGGATCGCCTGCAATCTGGAAATCACATCACTCATGAGCCGGTTTACCGCTGTTTGTACATCCCGGCAGTCCATACCCTCGGCAAAGGCCGGTGACTCCGGCCACATATGGAATTCATCTATGAAATCCAGCTTCATCCCGTCCAGTTCATACTCCCGCAGAAAGCGTTCATAAGTACCGATCAGGTATTCCCGCACCTGAGGATACCGGGGATCCAGAACACCAGTGCCATTATTCGGGTTATAGGTCAGCAACTTATCGGAGAACTGCGTCCAAACGCCTGCATGAATTCCTACATAGGGCACGCTGAACCACATCATGCACTTCATACCCAGCTTGTGAATTTGGCTGACCGTTTTGCGAAGGTCAGGAAATTTTCCTGGCTCGACCCGCCAATCTCCGCAATAGGAATAGCCCCGGTTGTTGTCTGCCGTCTGCCAGCCATCGTCGATAATGATCGTCCTCATACCCAGTGTAGCAGCACGGCGGCACTCTTCTACCAGCGCATCGCCATGCATCTCCTGGTGCCAGGCATACCAGGTGGAATAGACTGGCTCCCAGGCGCTCTCTGGTATCGGAAGTGCTGTGACCCCACATTTCTGCCACCAGTTTACAACATCGTGCAGTACTTCACAGTACCGCAATTCCCGGTGGTCGATTCGCAAAAGCAGACGATAATCCTGCTGACCGTCCAGTGGAATTTGAATACGAATGTGCAGCGTTCCATCCTCTTCGTGGACACCGGCGTAGATGCGATGCTCTTTCCGAATCTCGGAGAGACTGAACGTGCAGCGATTGAATCCGCAGGAATTATAAAATGTCATCACTGGTGCAGAGCGGGAAGTCATGTTCTTCACCGGCGAGTACCAGTCGGCTTTGATACCTCGATCCATTCCGCAGCAGGGATGCCAAAGCCCTGCGATATCCAGCATCGGCATTTCCCATTCGAGTAATGCCGGGGATTGTGCCGCCCGAAAGCATATTTCGTAAACATAGATCCCGGAATTCTCCGTTTCCAATGAATAGACGTCTGCTGCCAGCCCTCCATGGTCAAATGCATGCAAATTGTTTTGCATATTTCTCTCCCTATTATGCCAAAGTTTCCGTTCTGCTGTTCTCCGAAGGAATCAATCTGCAAATTCACCAAACGTCAGCAGCAGTGGGTAATCATTGATCGGGATATTTTTTAGAACCGTAACGCCATCTTTGTAGATCACCATGTTATCAGGCAGCTTATAAACCGATCCGTTCAACAAATCAACCAAATTCGGTTCCCCGGGGATACCCGTTTCAAAGCTGATGGTTGCAGAAAATGTGCTCACCATAACGTTATTTTCGTACCAATACGCAAAGCCATAGGAACCATTCGGCTTTTTAAAGCCGAAGCTCATCACATTATCAGAGATATCCATTCCGATATTTCTTTTCGACTCCAGCGGCTTCACTTTGACCGGAAGCTGCATTGCCTCCACCCCGTTGGCAAATACAGAGGCGATTGTTTGTAGAGCTTTATAGGATGGCTTCGGCGTATATGTCCCCGATGCAAATCCATTTTCGTCAAATACTGCTCCGAGTACGCCAAAATATCCGTAATCCTGGTAGCTCTTCTTGTCGTTCACATTGCCGCTGAGTGCCTCGACCATGTCCATACATGAAAAGTATGAGGAAAAAGCGACCGGCATCGTCATGTCCGTTACTGCGTGTCTTGCGAATACCTTTGCTTGCTTTTCAGGCGTCCATGCGCCGTCAGAGATTTCGCCATTTCCGTCACTCCGCGACGGTGCACCGGTTTCTCCCTGAATGATCTGAATAGCAGGGTTATACATATTGACCATGCCACGGATTAGCTTTTGACGATCAGTATACTTTTTATCAATGGGTGTGTAGATATGGTAGGAGAAATAATCAATATAATCCCCCATCCCGGTCTGAAACGCTTTATTGATAAACGCTATGTCTCCCACACTCTCTACGCCGCCAATGACCTTTGCATTGGGGTTTGCACGTTTGACCGCCTTGGATGTCCGAATGACAAATTCTCCGTATTCTGTGCCATTCGGCTGGTGTTCGTGCGCAATATGAGACCAGAACCAGTTTGGCTCATTCCACACCTCAAAATGCTCGACTCGCCCAATATATCGCTGTGTAAGAGCAAATACATATCTATCCCAAGCGCAGCGCTCTCTTTCTGTTTCAATAGGCGGACAGCCCACTGCGCCAAAGATTTTGTTTGCCTCTGCCGTGTAAATCCCGTTTCCATAGGCAAGACACATCCATGGCTTGAGTCCCCGTACAATCAGGTTGTCAACAATATCATCCAGCCAGGCAAAGTCATAGATACCTTTTTCTTTTTCTGTTCTGGCCCAACCAGATTGCAGTCGGATCCATTTCACGCCGAGCTGAGCCACCTTATCATATGCCTTATTAGGATCGAAGACCGCCCGATCCAGCTTTTCAAACCCAATTCCTAGCTTGGAAGTTTTCACTTCAACTGCAGATTTGGGCCTAATGCTGTCTATTTTGATTAGTCTTTCCATATCATTCTCCTTACTAAAACAGCGTTAAAAGTCTCCGAATGTTAAAAGGAGAGGCGTATCCTTGACCGGAATGTTATTCAGCGCAACGGCACCGTCGTTTTCCTCTGTCATTTCCGTCGGTATTTTGTAGATTCTGCCATTCATTAGATCGATAAGGCGAATATTTCTGCCGAAGGGGACGACCTGAAGGCTGATGGTGGACTGAAAATCCGTTGTCATAAGATCTGCGGAATACCAATACACAAAGGCTTCCGCACCGTTTTTTCTCCTGAAGCCTGCAGAAATGATATTGTCCTGTACATCCTCGCCGAAAACGCGCTCGGAGTGCTGGCATCTGATATAGACCGGTAGGTCAACCACTTCGAATTCCTCTGCAAACACGGAACAAATCGTCTGAAGCACTTTATAAGAGAGCTTGGGGGAGTATTCTCCAACGGCACAGCCGTTGTCATCGAACTGGGCTCCCAAAACACCGAAGTATCCAAAGTCCATATAGCTCGACTTGTCTCCGATGGTGCCGCGCATGCCCTCTGCCATATCTAAGGCAGAAAAATAGGATGTGAATTCCACTTCGGTCATAAGATCTGCCATGGTGTGTCGGGCAAGCTGCTTTGCCTGCTTTAGCGGCGTCCAGCCTCCGCGACGAAGAGCACCCCGACCGTCACTTCTTGATTGAGAGCCAGACTCTCCCTGAATCAACCGGATTGCCGGATTGAAGTGATCACACATTCCTCTGAAGGCTTTGACCCGCTTGAAAACATCGTATTCATTCCAGGTATAGACATGATAAGAAAAGTATTCAATATAGTCACTAGCACCGGTTCTGAACATACTATTCACATAGGCAAGATTGTCTCCGCTGAGAGCCCCGCCTACGACCTTTGCATCCTTATCTCCCGCCTTGATTGCCTTTGCGGTTTCAAGAACGAACCGGCCATATTCTTCTGCATTAACTCCGTGCTTCCAGCACCAGACACCATCTGGCTCATTCCACACCTCGTACAGTTTTACTTTTCCTTTATAGCGTCGTGTCAAGGCGCAAACATAATTGTACCAGGCTGTTTTTTCTTCCTCCGTGTTGATTGGGGGACAACCTACCGCTCCATATACCTGTTTTGCCGCTTCCGTATACAGATCATTGCCGTAGGAAAGGCAGATCCAAGGCTTTAAGCCTCGGCACAAAAGGTTATCGACAATATCGTCGAGCCATTCAAAGTGATATACGCCTTTTTCATTCTCTGTTCGCTGCCAGCCAGATTGAATTCGGATCCACTTGACCCCCAGATCTGCAACCTTATCATACGCTTTTTCGGGATCAAATGCCTTCCGATCCAATTTCTCGAATCCCAGTCCAAGCCGAGAACTTTTGATTTGGGAAGATTTTTTTGCTGCGACGCATCCACATTCGATAAGTCTCTCCATCACTGTTATCCTTTCTAAATTACTCAGCCCTTTACAGAGCCAGAGGTGACACCATCAACCATCAGTTTATTAAAGAACGCAAAGACAAGCAGCGTCGGGAGAATAGAAAGTGTAGTGGCTGCGAACAGAATATCCCAAGAGGTAGCGGACTCTGCAGAGTTTCGCAGGACCTGTATACCCACCATCAGCGGCTGCTGCTTGGGATTATTCATCGTATAAATGGATGGCATCAAGTAGCTATTCCAAGCGGCATTGAAGGTAAGAATACCAATTGTCGACAGGGCCGGCTTGAGAAGCGGTAGATGGATTCGGAATAGCACGCTGGCGAAGGAACATCCGTCTATGATTGCTGCCTCATCCAGTTCTTTGGGTAGGGAATTCATGTATCCGCGCACAATGTACATGTTTGTAATTGGAATACCAAAGCACTGTACGAACAGTAATCCATACAAGGAATTGGACAGTCCGAGTTTGGATACTAGCCGAAGGGTCGGATAGGTTGTAACCGAGCCCATACTGATAAACATCAGTGCCGAAAACACGGTGAAAATGACTTTTTTCCCCCGGAACTGGCCACGGCTGAACACATACCCGCTCATTGCGGAGATGAAAAGGTTGATTACGACAGAAGCTGCGGAATACCACATGCTGTTGAACGCCATCCGGAAAAAGTCGAAATTTTCCGATTCCAGCGCGCGCTTATATCCTTCTATCGTCCATTTTTCCGGCAAAATATGTGCCGGCTGAGTTAGAATTTCTACGCTACTTTTAAAAGAGCTGGCAATGAGAGAAAAAATCGGAAAGATGGTCACTACAGCAACAAGTATGAGTATTGCGTAAGCAATTAGGACACTAAATGTGGTTTTTGCTTTTTTCATATTCCGCCCCTCATTAGTAAACATTTTTCATACGCTCGCTGAACTTATTAAACAGAATTGCTACCAGCGCGAAAATAACAGCGCTGACCAAGGAAAGCGCACAGCCGTATCCGATATTCACTTTTGGCTCCGCATAGCCAGGAGCGTAGTTTGCAAAAATATAAGATCCCGATGTATGTGTCAGGTTTCCGGGACCGCCGCCGGTCATTACTAGCACGTACTCCGCCGTGTGAAGAGTACCATTGATAGCCAGCAGGAGGATTGTTTGAAAAACGGGCGCAATCATAGGGATGGTGATGAAAAAAAAAGATTGGACTGGACCGGCACCATCCAGCGATGCTGCTTCATAAACATCTTTTGGAACATTGGAAAGCGCTGCTGTAAAATATAGTACATTAATACCAAAGGATGACCACACAGAGCCAATAACCAGCATGATCATTGCAAACCCCCGGTTGGCGTACCAGTCAATAGGTTTGGCAATCAAACCCAGTTTCATAAGAATATCGTTAAAGAAACCGAAATACTGAAAGAGGTTATTAAATATAACAGCACTCAGCGAGGTGGCAATTACGCTGGGCACAAAATATGCTGTTCTGAAGAGGGACTTTCCTTTGTTGATTTTACTAAGTAAAACTGCCAGCACAAGAGCCATTGGGACTTCAAAGGGCAGCTTAAGTAGTGCAAATTCAAAGGTCGTAACCCAGGTTTTCCAAAAAACAGCATCCCTTGTGAAGATGTCAACAAAGTTTTTAAGACCAACATATTTGGTTTCGTTAGGAATGTTGTTGAAGTAATAAAACGCCTTGCTGATGGCCCACCCCATAGGGTAGAGCGTAAATACAAAGAAGCCTATCAGCGGTAGAGCAAGCATGGTATAACATTGCCGTTCAGTGGAACGCTGCAATTTACTCAGGGTGTTGCCCCCTTGTTGTGACTTGATGATTTTCAACATTTAATTACCTCCCATTTTATGGCTTAAGCACCTTATAAGGTGGCCATGCCCCAAAATTGATTCACGCGTTTTCGGGGCATGGCCTGATTCAAATTTAGTTTACCTTACAGAAGCATCAAAGTCAGGGAAGATGACATTAGCTGGATCGAACTCAGGATGCTCTTCCTTATAGACCTGAGTTCCCTTATTGTACCGATCGTCCAAGTCTGCAGTGATCTCATCGATCTGTTCGTCAGTCAGATTGTTTGGCCAGATCTGCTCGCGGAAGAGAACGCTTGCAGAAGGACCACCTTCAAGATCAACACCGTGGCTGATTGGATAGACCACACTGGAATTTACAAGTTCTGCGAATGCCTTCCAATTTTCCATGCCCTCGGGAAGTTCAACGCCCTCGGTTAGAGAGGCATCAATAGGAATGTTGACACCCTGTTTGTAACTGTCAATGATGACTTCATCGCTATACAGGAAGTTCAGAACTGCGGCAACAGCCTCAGTCTTCGCCTCGCCTGCCTTAGCAGAAACAGCCCAGGCGCCGGAAGGACTCATGCGATGCCCCTGACGGTTCTGTGCGTCATAAGTGGGCGTTTCAAACACACCCCAATCGATGCTTGCGGGGAATTGTGTGGTATAAACAGCAAAATCATAAGAGGCAGCGGGCTTCATACCGATTCCACCAACACCAAACAGTGCGCGGCAGGTGTCATCGTTCAGGCCTTCCATACCGGGGTAGTACAGGCCTTCAGCCTTAATCTGCATATACATCTTCATCAACTTAATAGCGGTTGTGTAATCATATTTGCCGGTATGCATATTCCAAGAGTTGTTAAATCCATCGGTGGTAGAAGCTTCATAGCCGATGTAGTTGCCATACCACCAAGAGTCTTTACCGTCAATGATGATACCGTATTCCTTCTTGGCAGGATTGGTCAGGGTCCGGCAGTATTCCACGTACTCATCCCAGGTTTCGGGAGGAGTGGGCTCACCATTCTCGTCTACCAAACCAGCCGCACGGAACATATCCCTGTTGTAGACCATACCGTAGGTGGTAGTTGTACTGTAAACGGAATAGGTCTTGCCGCCGATGATGGTCTGCGTGGGAATTCCATAAGGGCCGTACTTTTCAATGATTGCTTCTGTTCCCGGAATATCTTCCATAGCGCACACTTCATTGCGCTGCACTCTTGCATTGTAATTCAGCTCATAAAAAATATCCGGCTCAGTTCCGGTTTCGTAAGCGACCGTCAGCTTATCGCTCATACCGTCTTGAAAAACATATTCAATCTGAACATTCAGTCTTTTGCCGATGGACTCATTCCACGCTGCAATTCTCTCCGTTAAAAACGCCTTCTGGTGGGCATTGCCGTCCCATATGGTAATGACAGTGGGATCTCCGGAAGAGGTGGAGGGCTCCGTAGTAGTCTTTGTGGTCTGCTGAGGGTCGCTGTTCGAAGGCTGCTCAGTTGTGTCGGATGGCTGTGTTCTGCTACAGCCGCTTAGACAGGCGAGTATCATGACGATACTCAGAATCAGCGCTAAGATTTTCTTACTCATTTTGTCTCTCCTTGTTTTAGTTTTTTTAATACAGCATATCCAGTGATCACCATATTGCTGTGGTTTAAAATTAGGATAGCACGTGCTGTTCCTAATTTCTACTCCCAAGTTTTGTAGACATTTCCAGTTTTGAGCCATTTCTCAATAAATTTCTCAATAAATTCCATAAAAAGATTGACTTATCAGATGCTGCGTGTTACGATACCGGGTATGATAGCGTCTTAGAGGGGAGCGATATAAAACGTTTATATTTTCATTGGTCTTACTGCTGATTACTAGCCTATTTTTGATCATCAATCATAAGAACCGATTTGCATATGCGTTTAGTTTGTATTTTGTCAGTGTGCTTGCGCTTATCTTCTTCGCGTCTCTCTATCTAATTAAGGTTGCAAATTATCCTTATACATTCTCTATCGACTATAAGCTGTATCTGTACCTTCTTGAACTCCGCATCTCTTACTGGAATTTATACAGGTATTACCTGTTTTCCCTATGTATTTTTATGTTTGCGCCAGTACTTTTCTATTATCTGCTGTCCAGGGCGGAATCTGCATGGTTGTTCGTTTCCTTAGTGGGTTTAATCATACTATTTATGATCTGCAACGACCCTAGGGCATCTCTTTCACTGCATTACTATCTGCACACAACTACAGGAAGACTGCATGCCACCGTAAGTATGTTGATTCGAATCCGTCACTTCTTCAATAATGGTGTGATCTGTTTCTTTATGGTGCTGCCTATATTTCTTTTGATCCGGTTTTTTATCCGCAGCAAACTCAGGGCAAATCGGCAAAATGCTGTTATCTTTATCATTTGTATTGCATTGATGGACTTTTTAGTGTGCGGAATTTTACTAAGTAAATACTGGGGCTCTATCAACCCAAATAACACAACTTTGTTCAGTTTACCGAGCGAAATCATCCCCCTTGCAGATTTTCCCGTGATCGTGATTTCGTTTGTAGTAGCCATCATGGTCATTTTTGTACTCATCACTTTTTATAATCCTTTCTCGAGCTACGCATTGGTAAAGCGGTCTGTCCTTATCCGGCGGGCACAGACTCTGAATCAAAACCTAGACTCCCTACTTCA
>ERZ773252.2044-NODE-2044-length-18234-cov-6.313824_pt1 | contig 18234 bp, 14 predicted proteins | sample MGYA00580517_ERZ773252 | MGnify/ENA primary metagenome ERZ773252 (study PRJEB29015, sample SAMEA2737766) | human gut metagenome | biome: human gut; feature: human-associated habitat; material: faeces | place: China | collected 2012 ...
CCTGCACCATCAACAATTATTGTATTTTCTTTTTGTGCTTTTATTTGTTTTGCCCTACCTAATTGTTCTATTTGTGTATCTTTTAATTCCATTCCAAGGTCTTGTGATATTACTTCTCCACCAGTTAAAATTGCCATATCTTCTAGCATTGCTTTTCTCTTATCTCCAAATCCTGGTGCTTTAACAGCGACAACATTCAATACTCCTCTCAATTTATTTAATATTAATGTTGATAGTGCTTCACTTTCGATGTCATCACATACAATTACTAGTTTTCCTGATGATTGCATTAGATTTTCTAGTAATGGCAATATTTCTTGAATATTGCTTATTTTTCTATCTGTTATTAATATATATGGATTATCTATTATTGCTTCCATTTTTTCTGTGTCTGTTACCATATATGGTGATACATATCCTTTGTCAAATTGCATTCCTTCTACTACATTTAATTCTGTTTGTGATGTTTTTGATTCTTCGATTGTTATTACACCATCTTTTGATACTTTTTCCATTGCATCTGCTATTAATTCTCCTACTTCTGAGTTATTTGCAGATATACTTGCAACCCTTGCTATATCTTCTTTTCCGTTTACCGGTGATGTTATTTTCTTTAATTCTGTAACAGCTCCATCAACTGCTTTTTCTATACCTCTTTTTATTGCCATTGGGTCAGCTCCTGCAGCAACATTTTTTACTCCTTCTTTTATCATTGCTTGCGCTAATACCGTTGCTGTTGTAGTTCCATCTCCTGCTACATCATTTGTTTTTGTTGATACTTCTTTTACTAAACGAGCTCCCATGTTTTCGAATTTATCTTCTAATTCAATTTCTTTTGCTATTGTTACTCCATCATTTGTGATTAATGGAGCTCCATAACTTTTATCTAACACTACATTTCTTCCTTTTGGTCCTAATGTAACTTTTACTGTGTCTGCTAATTTATTGACACCTTCTAATAAAGATTTTCTTGCATCTTCTCCAAATTTAATTTGTTTTGCCATACTAATCATTCCTTTCTTTTAATTATTTTACTATAGCTAATATATCTTCTTCTCTTAAAATAATGTAATCCTCCCCTTCATATTTTACTTCTGTTCCTCCATATTTGCTTACTACTACATTATCTCCTTTTTTTACTTCCATCTCTTCTCTTTTTCCATCTATTAATCTTCCAGGTCCTACTTCTATAACTTCTGCTATTTGTGGTTTTTCTTGTGCTGAACTTGCTAAGATTATTCCACTTTTTGTAGTTTCTTCACTCTCTTTCATTTTTACCAATACTCTGTCTGCTAATGGTTTTATCATAAATATTACCTCCTTAATTTGGCTAATTATTTATTAGCACTCTTTTATATTGACTGCTAATAATATATACCCATTTTTTATTATTGTCAATAGCTTTATTAATTTTTCACACAAAGTTCACATTTTGCTGAAATAATTCTATGCAAATTTCACATAATTATTACAAGTTTTTATAAAAATTTGATTTTAACATAAAATCGTGATATAATGATTAGCGTTGTAAATTTATAAAAATTCTATTTAAGGAGGAAAATGCAACATGGGTATCGCTATTCAAGAATTCAAAATAGCAATGGAGAATCTTGGTGCAAAAAGATTATTAGACAGAGAAATTCGGTTTAATCTTTTAGTGCCATGTTACGAGGTAAACGGTGTATTGCTTATTCACTCAGGAACTGATTTTGTTATTCACAAATGTACACCATTTTCTATGAAAGTTATGAAACTGGCTAAGTTTAAACTTGGGAAACGGCAAAACGACATTATTAATTTGGATGAAATTCGTTCTTTATACGGATTATTATTATTTTCTTTATTATTAGAAAACAAATTTAATGAAAATACCTTAAGAAAAATTTTTAATGAAACCTATAAAAAAGTTTTGAAGAATTCAGCTCATTCTGATTTGAAGTTACCACAATACATGCATTCGTCAATTCAGCGAGCCGATATGCTCCATTATTTAATTAAGAATTTTGACAATGCTATCAATCCATTCACAGAAGACTTTAGCAAGATAAAAGATCCATATTGCTGCTTAAATGATGTGAGTTTTGAATTTATTTCTAACTCAAACACCTATGAATTACCAAATACAGGATTTGCAATTTCTAATTCAGAAGCAACAACTGAATTCATATTCTCCCCTAATAGTTTGCTCTATTATGCAGAATATCTGAATGATGAGTCTAAAAGCTCATATACTGGGTATACATCTGTCAGACATTATTACACAAGCTATTCTTCTCTAAATGGATTAGATGAAATTATAAGCATCAATATTTGCAATTTTAACTCTGGTGAAAAAAGTTTAAACATCAGCCTTAATAGTGGTTTGGCATGGGCAACATCTAAAAGTTATGACATCAATCCAGTAACCGATACTCAGATTGATTACATGATTGACAATTTAGCAATTTCAATTGCAAGAATCAAAAAAGCGATAACCAATAAAGTTATCTTTTAACTTTTGGTAACAGAATTTAAGGGGGCGTTCAAATTAGAACTCCCTCTTTTTATTTTTAATATTAGTACTCTTATTTTATATCCTTAGCAGCTTTAACTAGTCCTACAAATAATGGTGCTGGTCTATTTGGTCTTGATTTTAGCTCTGGATGAAACTGTCCTGCTATAAAATATGGATGTTTTCTATACTCTATAATCTCTACTAATTTTCCGTCAGGTGATGTTCCTGAGCATATTAATCCGGCTCCTTCCAACTTTTCTTTATATTGATTATTATATTCATATCTATGTCTATGTCTTTCTGAAATTTTCTCTGATTGATATAATTCTCTCGCTAATGTTCCAGCTTTTAATATACATGGATATGCACCCAAACGCATTGTTCCACCTTTTTTATCAATTCCTATTTGTTCATTCATAATGTGTATTACAGGATTTTTAACTTTTTCATCGAATTCTGCTGAATTTGCATCTTTTATTCCTAATACATTTCTCGCAAATTCTACAACTGCCATTTGCATTCCTAAACATATTCCTAAAAATGGTATATTGTTTTCTCTTGCATATTTTATAGTTTGTATTTTTCCTTCAATTCCTCTATTTCCAAATCCTCCTGGAACAATGATTCCTTGTAATCCTTTTAATTCCTCTGAGGAATTTTCTGCGTTTATTGTTTCACAATCTATTAATTTTATATTTACTTTTACATGATTTGCAAAACCTGCATGATGTAAGCTTTCAATTACTGATAAATATGAATCTTCTAATTTTATATATTTACCAACTATCGCAATATTTACTGCTTCATCTTTTATATTTCTTATATTATCTATCATTTTTTGCCATTCTGTATTATCTGGTACATATCTATCAAGTCTCATATGATTACATACTTCTCTTGCTAAGCCTTCTTCCTCTAGCATTAATGGTACTGCATATAAATTATCAGCTGTTTTGTTTTGAATTACACTACTTTTTCTTACATTGCAAAATAGCGCTAATTTTTCTCTTACAGTATCAGGTATTTCTTGTTCTGTTCTACATACAAGAATATCTGGCTGAATTCCTAAGCTTTGTAATTCTTTTACAGAATGCTGTGTTGGTTTTGATTTTATTTCATTTGAACCAAATATGTATGGTAATAGTGTTACATGTATATATACTACATCTTCTGGATTTTTTTCAAGCCCAACTTGACGAATTGCTTCAATTATTGATAGTCCCTCTATGTCTCCTACTGTTCCTCCAACTTCTGTTATTACTATGTCTGTATCTGTGTTTTCAAAACTGTATATTCTTTCTTTTATTTCATTTGTAACATGTGGTATTACCTGAACTGTTTTTCCTAAATAGTCTCCTCTTCTTTCTTTTTCAATTACTGATGAATAGACTTTTCCCATTGTTACACTTGAATTCTGTGTTAAGTTTTCGTCTATAAATCTCTCGTAATGTCCTAAGTCTAAATCTGTTTCTGCTCCATCATCTGTTACAAATACTTCCCCATGTTCATATGGACTCATTGTTCCTGGGTCTACATTTAAGTATGGATCAAATTTCTGTATTGTTACTTTATATCCTCTGTTTTTTAATAGTCTTCCTAATGATGCTGCTGTTATTCCTTTTCCTAATCCTGATACCACTCCTCCTGTTACAAATACATATTTTGTGTTCATTTTTTCCTCCTATTTTACCTCTTTTGCAGTATTATTTCTTATATATATTTTGCTTTGTTAAACAAAAAATAGATTAAAATAAAAACTGCAAAATCGGTTTTTTTTTAATCTACTTTTTTATCTTAGCATTTTTGTTACTAATTGTCAATCCAGAAGTTAAAAAAAGAAGCCTCTTTCTGGCTTCCTTTCTATTCTCCAATTGGAATATATTTTTTCTCTTCAATTTTCTTTTCTGGTTCTTTTGGAAATTCTATTGTAAGAATACCGTTTCTGAAGTTTGCTTTTATATCTTCTTCATTTACATTCTCTCCAACGTAATAACTTCTTGAACACATTCCTGAAAATCTTTCTCTCTTTAAGTATTTAGCATGTTTATCTTCTTTTTCTTCATTCTTTTCTGCTGATACTGTTAAATATCCATCATGCAATTCTATTTTTATATCTTCTTTTTCATATCCTGGTATATCAATTTCTAAGAAATATTTTCCGTCTTTTTCTTTTAAATCGGTTTTCATTAATTTACTTTCTTTTTCTGTGAAAAATGAATCAGGTAAAACCTCATCCCAAAAATCTAATCCATTTCCATTTCTTCTTGGTATCATCATCATAATACATTACCTCTTTCCTTTTTACAATCTTATTATACATCTATTTTTAGCATTGTCAATAGTAGAGTGCTAAAATTCACACAATTTTCACAATTAAAAAATTGCCAATAAGGAAAATCCCCTATTGACAACTTTTTTTAAATTTGAATTGTATTGCATACATTATTAATGAAAATATTGTAGCAAGTATTGCTAAGTAGTATAAATATAAATCAACTCTTAATGAAATTTCGAAATGGAATTGGTTTATTAATAATGAACTTATTATTGCTAAGTAAAATAGGACTGTTGCAAGTTTTCCATACCATTTACTATACACAACTACATCATCTTTTTTATACATTAATGATGCTGCTATTATCATAACACATTCTTTAATAAATACTATTGCAAATATCCACCAAGGTAAAATCTTTAATATTGCAAGAGATAATAATAAAGACATTTGTGTAAGTTTATCTGCTAACGGATCTATTAGCTTTCCTATATCAGTAATATAGTTGTATTTTCTAGCAATATATCCATCTAGCACATCTGTTATTGCTGAAATTGTAAATATTACTATTGTTGCTAAAAAGTCTTCATTTACAACAGATGTAAAAATAAATGGTATTAATATAAAACGTATAATTGTTAGGATATTTGGTATATTTTCTTTTTTCATTTATTTTTTTCCTTTCAAGACTATTTTACATCAAACTTTAAGTTATCATTTTCAAAGTCTACTGTAATGTTTTGTCCATCATGTACTTCATTTCTTAAAATCATTTCAGATATTTCATCTTCAACATATCTTTGAATTGCTCTTCTTAATGGACGAGCACCGAATTTTAAGTTTGTTCCTTTTTCAAGTATAAATCCTTTTGCAGTATCTGAAACTGTTAATGACATATTTTTTTCTGCTAATGCTTTTTTAGTATCTTTAAGCATTAAATCAACAATTTGTATTAATTCTGGTTTTGTTAATGAATCAAATACAATTATTTCGTCAATTCTGTTTAAAAATTCTGGTCTAAATACTTGTTTTAGATTTTCTTCTATTTTGCTTGTATCTACTGTTTGTTTAGCAAATCCAATTGAATTATTATTTAAATTTGAACCTGCATTTGATGTCATTATTATTATTGTATTTTGAAAACTTACTGTATTTCCTTGTGAATCTGTAAGTTTGCCATCATCAAGCACTTGAAGTAATATATTAAATACATCAGGATGTGCTTTTTCAATTTCATCAAATAGTATTATTGAATATGGTTTTCTTTTTACTTTTTCTGTTAATTGTCCTGCATCATCATATCCAACATATCCTGGAGGTGCACCTATTAATTTTGCAGTTGAATGACTTTCCATATATTCAGACATATCAACTCTAATTATTGAATCTTCTGAGCCAAACATTTCATATGCTAAGCTTTTTGCTAATTCTGTTTTTCCTACACCTGTTGGACCAACAAATATGAATGAAGGTGGTCTTTTTGTGCTTTGTAATCCTGCACGATTTCTTCTTATTGCACGAGAAACTGCACTTACTGCCTTATCTTGACCTATAACTCTAGTATGAAGATTTGTTTCTAGGTTTAATAATTTTTGTGTTTCTGCTTCTGTAATTTTTTTAACTGGAATTTTAGTCCAACTTTCAATTACTTGTGCAATATCTTGTGTAGTAAGATTTTTTAATTGAATTGTACTATTTAATTGGTCGATTTCTTCAATTAGTCTGCATTCCTTTGTTTTTAAGTCTGCTGCTTTTTGATAATCTTCTGTTGAATCTGCTTGTGCTGCATCTTCTTTTTGCGCTTGAACTTGTGCCAATTCTTGTTTTAACATTTCTAATCTGAATAATTCCTTATTTTCTAAGTTAATTCTTGAACATGCTTCATCAAGTATATCAATTGCTTTGTCTGGCAAAAATCTATCATGTATATATTTTTCTGACATCACAACAGTTTGTTTAATTATATCATTAGAAATCTTTACTTTATGATATTCTTCATAATATTTTTTTATTCCTTCAAGAATTTTTATTGATTCATCAACATTTGGTTCTTCAACCAATACTTGTTGAAATCTTCTTTCTAGTGCAGAATCTTTTTCTATATATTTTCTATATTCTTTTAATGTTGTTGTTCCTATTAATTGAATTTCTCCATTTGATAATGATGGTTTTAAAATATTAGCAGCGTTCATTGAATGTTCTCCATCTCCTGCACCAATTATATTATGAATTTCATCTATTACTAAAATAATATTTCTAAACGATTTACATTCTTCGATTATTCCCTTCATACGTGCTTCGAATTGTCCTCTGAATTGTGTTCCAGCCACTACAGATGTCATATCTAACAAGTATACTTCTTTATTTAATAGCTTTGCAGGTACATTATTATTTGCAATTTTTATTGCTAGACCTTGTGCTATTGCAGTTTTTCCAACTCCTGGTTCTCCAATTAAACACGGATTATTTTTTGTACGTCTATTTAAAATTTGTATAACTCTTTGTATTTCTTTATCACGTCCAATAACCATGTCTAGTTCATTATTTTTAGCTTTTTGTGTAAGGTTAGTTCCATAAGTATCTAGATATTTTTTCTTTTTATTAGCAGGCTTTTTTTCTACTTTAACTTTTTGTCTTCCACTTCCGTTAGCCTCTTCTTCGCCATTAACTTTTCTTCCTGGAACTATACTTGCAAAAATTGACCCAATTGGAATTCCTAATGGATTTCCTCCATTTTCTTCCCCCTCTTCGTCATCATATTCTTCCATATCATCAGGATTAAAATCTTCCATTCCTTCTATATTTTCAATTTTCAAATTTGAAGACAAATCCTTAAATAATCCTTCTAATTGTTTTGACATAACTGACATATCTATATTATTCAATGGTGGCATATTATTATTGCCATTTTGATTATTATTATTATTATTTTCATTTTTACTTAATGGCTTATCAGGAACATCGATGCCTCTTTTTTTAGCACATTCTCTACAAAGGCCTTCCATAGATGATACTCCATTTTCTATTCTATTTATAAAGATTTCCGCATTATTCTTATTGCAATCTGAACATATCATATATTAATTTTCCTCTTTTCTTTAATTTAATATTATATATCATACATTAATTTTCCCAAATAGTCAATAGAAAATGCATTTTGGGACTAGACAAAAAATTAAATTTGTGTTAAGATATTTAAGATGTTAAGAATCAGAAAAAAATTACGCATGAAGTAAACAAAAATGCCCGAATGGCGGAACTGGCAGACGCACACGACTCAAAATCGTGCGGGAAACCATGTGGGTTCGAGTCCCACTTTGGGCACCAGAATAAAAATGTAGCAAAAGCTACATTTTTTATTTTTACTATAATCATGGGACTCGAAAAGGAGGTTGCCAAGTTTCGTGCTGGTCTGGGGCCTGCCGAAACGAAGGCAAAAATAATCCTGTGGATTATTTTTCCGACGCGGGTTGTATAGTCCCACTTTGGGCACCAGAAGAAAAATGTAGCAATAGCTACATTTTTTTATTTTAATTAAATTGTGGGACTCGAAAAGGAGGTTGCCGAGTTTCGTGCTGGTCTGGGGCCTGCCGAAACGAAGGCAAAAATAATCCTGTGGATTATTTTTCCGACGCGGGTTGTACAGTCCCACTTTGGGCACCAGAAGAAAAATGTAGCAATAGCTACATTTTTTATTTTTACTATAATCATGGGACTCGATCTGTCCTTTCCAATAAAATAATTTTGCCAAAATTTAACATGAATAATATACAAATTAATCATACCTCTTGTTTTCTCATGTAAATAATTTTAATCAAATTCATAGAAGTAAACTTCTTCTGTAACTCTACAATTACTATAGGAAATAATGAAATTCCAATTGTAATCAACCATTGAGTCTGAGTCAATGGAACCAACTTAAAAATGTCGGCTAATACAGGAATTAATACAACACTAGTTTGAACTATTGTCCCTAATACAAAACTTCCAATTAAATACTTATTCTCAAATAATCCAATTTTGAATATGGATTGTTCACTTTTTATATTGAAACTGTGGATAAGTTCAAGCAATCCCAAAGAAACAAAAGCCATTGTTCTTGCAACTTCCAATCCATAGAATTTATTTCCTATTCCAAATGCAATAAGAGTTAAAATTCCTAACATTATCCCTTCAACAACAATTTTATTCCATAATCCATCTGCGAAAATTCCTTTTTTATTATCAACAGGAGGTCTTTTCATAATATCTTTTTCTGGTGGTTCTAGTCCTATTGCAATTGCAGGTAAAGAATCTGTTACTAAATTTATCCATAACAATTGTATAGCAAGTAATGGTGATTTTAACCCTAAAACAAGTCCCATAAATACAGTTACAATCTCTCCTATATTTGTTGCAATTAAAAAGTGGATTGCTTTTTTTATATTGTCATATATGTTTCTTCCTTGTTTAACTGCTTTTACAATTGTTACAAAATTATCATCTGCTAATATCATATCAGAAGCATTTTTGGCAACGTCTGTTCCATTCTTTCCCATTGCAATTCCTATATCTGCACATTTTAATGCAGGACTGTCATTTACTCCATCACCTGTCATTGCCACTACATTCCCTGCACTCTGCCAGGCTTTTACTATCCTAACTTTATGTTCTGGTGTTACTCTTGCAAATACTGAATATTCTTTAATCTCTTTCACTAATTGCTCTTGTGAAATTTGGTCAAGTTCTTTTCCTGTTATTGCTTTATCATGTGGTGCTAAAATGTTTAACTCTTTTGCAATTGCTTTTGCTGTCGCAATGTGATCCCCTGTAATCATTACAGTTTTTATTCCCGCTTTTTTACAAGTTCGCACCGCTTCTTTTACTCCATCTCTTGGTGGGTCTATCATTCCTATTAGCCCAACAAAATTCAATCCATTTTCTAATAAATTCATTTCTGAACTTCTCGGTAAACTATCAATTTTTTTATATGATACAGCTATTACTCTCAATGCCTTTTCAGCCATTTGCTGATTTTCCTTCTCCAATCGACGTTTTTCAATACTTGTTAAATTGCATTTATTAAGTAATATGTCTGGTGCCCCTTTTGTTATAACAAGATATTTCCCTCTATATTTATGTATTGTTGTCATCATTTTACGATTTGAATCAAATGGAATTTCTGCCACTCTTGGCATTTCTCTATATAAGTCATTTTTATTTAAATTATATTTTAAACCGTTTTGTACCAGTGCAATTTCTGTTGGTTCTCCGCTTATGTTTTTTATGCCATTGTGTTCAATAATATTGCTATCTGTACACATTGTAGCAAATTTACTTGCTAATAATGTATCTTTGGCTTTAACTTCTACTACAGTCATCTTGTTTTGAGTTAAAGTTCCCGTCTTATCAGAACAAATAACATTACTACATCCTAATGTTTCTACTGCTGGTAACTTTCTTATTATACTATTGTTTTTAGCCATTTTGCTTACACCAATTGATAACATAATTGTTACAATTGCTGGTAGTCCTTCTGGAATTGCAGCAACAGCTAAACCTACTGATGTCATAAACATTTCAATTGGGTCAATATGTTTTATCATCCCTATAAAAAATATAAGTGCACAAATTGCTAAACATACTATCCCCAATGTTTTTCCAACTTGTGCTAACTTCTTTTGAATTGGCGTTTCTGGAGTTTCATCTTCCATAATCATATTAGCAATTTTTCCAACTTTTGTATTCATTCCAGTTTCAGTAACTACAGCTTTTCCATGACCATTTACTACAATACTTGCCATAAATGCCATGTTTAACATGTCCCCTAATGGTACATCATTTTGCGCCACAATATCAGCATTTTTTAAAACAGGCTCTGTTTCCCCTGTTAAACTTGATTCTTCTATCTTTAAATTATGACTTTCCAATAATCTGCAGTCTGCTGGCACATATGTTCCCGCTTCTAACTCTACAATATCCCCTGGTACCAAATCTTCCGCATGAATTTCTTGTATTCTTCCATCTCTAACCACTTTTGCCATTGGTGGAGTCATTTGTTTTAAAGCTTCTATTGATTTTTCTGCTTTTGCTTCTTGAATGACTCCCATAAGCGCGTTAAATACAACAATTGCAATAATTATTATTGAGTCAACATAGTCATTTTCTCCTTGAAAGTATGACGTAATAGCTGATAATATCGATGCCACTATCAAAATAATAATCATGAAATCATTAAACTGTTTTATAAATTTTATTATAAGTGTTTCTTTCTTCTTTTCTTGTAATTTATTATTACCATATTTTTGTTTTCTTACTTGTACCTCTCTCTGTGTCAATCCTACACCTTGCTTTGTCCTTAGTTTCTGTAAAACCTCTTCTTTTCTTAAAGTTTCCCACATAATTTTCCTCCTCGTTTATATCTTTAGTTAAATTTTATGTGGCTTGTCTTTAATTTATTACTCAAAATCCTCAATAACTTGGTTTAATTCTTCTTTTCCATATATCTCTAATCCATCTTGCATGTTAAGTAAATCGGCTTCTGTAAGATATTCACTTGATATATTGGTTTTTTCGTAAAGTGTTTCGCTTCCATCATTATTTTCTTTATATACAACAACTTTTCCATCTTCCACTTTTAGCTTGAAATGTTCTCCACAAACATCATCAAATTCTTTATATAATGTTATTTTTCCTTTTTCAAATCCAATTACTTCCCAATCGGCATATTTTTCTTGAACTTGTTCCTTTGTTAAGTTTACTAGTTCTTGTGGTAACTCTACATATTCATTTGTGGTATGGTCACATTTTTTGTAATATTTTTTTAAAACTAATATTGCATTTGCTGCTACCTTTTCTTCTGTTGATGATACTGCTGTTGTGTTCTGTTGCTCCTGCTCTTCTTTGTATTCTTCTGTACACTCATCTTCTATTTTTTCTGATATATAAATATTTGTTTCTGGTATGTTCTCACTTTTTTTGTTTTGCTTTACTATTAAATATGTTATACTTCCAACGCATATTGTTATTAATATACTTATTATTATAATTTTTCCTGTGTTTTTCAAATCTATCACAACCTTCCGTTTTTCTTATTATAACCAAGGTTATGGTTTTTATACAAAATTTTCCTAACTCGAATCCAAAAATCCATTCATCTGTATACTTATAGCATTTGCTCTAATCCATATTTCTCCCAAAAAATCCGTCCTATAAATTTTCACATTTCTATCTTGTAAAATTTTTATCGTTTCATCAGCAGGATGTCCAAACTTATTCTCCTTACCAACTCCGATAACAGCATATTGAGGTTCAACTGCACTTATAAATTCTTTTGTAGAAGATGTTTTAGAACCATGATGTGCAACCTTTAAAATATCTGATTTTAATATTTCGTTTTTACCAGCATATTTAGAAAGAATTGTCTTTTCCGCTATTTCTTCAATATCACCTGTAAAGAACATAGAAAAATTTTTATATACTAATTTAACTACTAATGAATTGTTATTTATTGCATTGTCGGAAATCATGTTTGCGCTTGATGGCCATAAAACAATGAAATACAAGCCATTTTCTATTGATATTTTATTTCCTGCTTCTACTGTATTTACATTAATCTTCTTTAAATTAACTATCCTTTTAAATTCTTCATAATTATCACAAGTTTCATATTGTTTTCCTATGACCACTCTTTCTACTTTCATTTCTTTTAAAACATATAGTAATCCGTCCGCACATGATCTTGGTCAAAATGACTAATTATCATATAATCTATTTTCTTGATTTTTCTGTCTAATAAATATGGTAATATTGTATTAGGACCTCCATCAATGAGAATATTTTTACGGTTTGGCGTAATTATTAATGTACTATCCCCTTGCCCTACATCTATAAAATAAATTTTTAAGTTATCTGGAATTCTGTTAATTGAATTAAATAAAATGACTAAAATTATCAATATTATTTTGAACTTTTTAAAATATGGTCTTAATTTATATCTTAATAAATATAATGTGTTTTTGATTCTTCCTTGCGTTATATTACAGTTTATTGTACTAAATACTTTGTATAAATATCCTGTAATACTAACTATTAAATAATATAAAATAACTTGATAAATTTCTGGTGTTACAATTTTGAAATTTGCAATATTAATTTTTGAAATTAATATTATTCCATACAGTGGAATTTCTATTACTTTTGCAAAAGCCATTCCTGCTTGTATTGAAACCATAGATATTAAAATTTGAATAAAACCACCTATTACAATCGATCCTATTATATAACTAAGTAATAAATTAGTTATTAAAAAACCTAATCCAGCAGTGTTAAAATATAGTATCATTACTGGTGCTATAACAATTTGGGCCGAAATTGATACTGATATTGTTGAAATAATTTTTTCACATTTTCTTTGAATTTTTAAATAAACGTATTTCCATCTTCGATTTTTTATTTTTATATTTTTAATTATTTTTTCAACGATTTTTTGAAAATATATTATTCCAATTGTTCCTCCATATGTTAATAAAAAGCTAGTACTTATTAAACTATACGGATTGTTAATTAATATTATCATTGTTGATATTGCAATATTATTTAATGTGTTGCTTTTTCTATATAATACAAATGCCATACATGTTAAAATTCCCATTATGCTTGCTCTTACAACAGATATGCTGAATCCTGTTATTATCATATATGCTACTAGTACAAGGCTTGATATAATTTTGCTTAGTTTTTTTCCTAACATTTTCTGTGTAGCAGTTGTTGCCATTAAAATGATATATGATATGTGTAATCCTGATACAGCTAAAACATGTGAAATATTACTATTTGCAAACTCTTCTTTTGTGTTTTCATCGATTTCTGTTGTATCACCTAACATTATTCCTAAAATTATTTTAGACATTTTTTCACTATATGTTATCTTTATATTCTCTTTAATTTTTAGAAATATTTTATTTGATATTTGCATTACTGTATTTGCCTGATTTTCAGCTATAATTTCAATTTTTTCAATTTTCACAGTTCCATATATTTTTAGTGTTTTTAAATATTGCTTATAATTAAACCCTTTATAATTTCGAGCCTGTGCTGGTTCTTTGAACTCTCCGTAAATTGTTATTTTATCTCCATATTTCAATTGTTTCTTTTTTGATACATTTATATATAATTTGGTATTTTTATATTTTTTATTAATAACCTTTATTTCATATCTGTCATAATATTCTTTTTCTTCTTTATTTCCTATTACAATACCGCTAATGCTTAGTGTTTCTCCATCATGATACATATTTTCATATTTATTTTCTTGAATTTTAATTATTAAATTTGATATAAAAGATGAAATAATAATTGTTATAATAATGTTGAGTTTAAAAACTAATTTGATATATCTAAAATATCTTTTAATTGAAAGAATTTTAAATTTCTTTTTCTTATATTTTAAATTGATTATAATATATATTGATATTAGAAGAAAATAAAATGGGAGTATACTTATTTTTAAGTATATCCCCCATATAATACCTATAATATAACCAATTGCTATTACTAAAATTGGCCTATTCAATTATTTTACTCTCCTTGCTCCTACATATCTTTTGCTATAATAGCTTGATGATAATGATGTAATCACTACTCCTTGTCTTGGGTTTGCAGCATGTATAAAACTGTCTCCCCCTATATATATTCCAACATGCCCTATTGCAGAATTTCCTGAATTATTAAATACTACTATGTCTCCTGGTTGTAACTCATCTTTTGATACTGCTACACCATCATTTATTTGTCCTTTTGATGATCTACTTAATGATACTCCGAAATTTTTATATACATATGATGTAAATCCAGAGCAGTCAAATCCTGTTGTTGGTAATGAACCTCCTGAAACATATTTACATCCTAAATAATTTTTTGCATATTCTACTACTGATGTATTTGATTTTGATGTAGTTGTAGCTTTTTCTTCTTTTTGTGTTGTTTCTTCCACATCCATTGGTGTAACTTCTTCTTGTTTTATTGTACTACCACTTCTTGATGTTGTTTCTTTTATCTTTGTATCTGATATATATTTTGCTGATACATATCCTGTTTTTCCATTTAATTTAATTTGATACCATCCATCAATTTTTCCTGTAATTACTACTTTATCATTTTTTGATAAACTATCTAATTCTTCACTTGATGTTGATGGCTCTTTTCTAACAACTAACCCATCTGCACTAACATATCCAACTTGGTCTAGCTTTTTTACCTCAGTTTTGTTGTCAATTGTTTCTGCTTTGATATCTTCTTTCTTGGTCTCTTCTGTTTTTGTTTCTTCTTGTTTAGAATCTTCTTGTGAAGGTACTTCTTGTTGTTCTGTCTGCTGTGTTTCTTCTGTGATTGTTACTGCTTTTTTTAATGTGTTTTCTCTTATCCATCCAATTTCTTTTTCGCTTTCTATTCTGCACCAATCATTTATTGTTTCTATCACTTTTACTTTTCCACTTATTTTTGTTATTGGCTTTGAGCTTATTAATGGTATTAGTCTTATTTCTGTTTCTTGATTTAATGTATATTCATTTTCTGTTGTTGTAACTACATTTTCTGTTTGTGGTTCTATATCTTCTGCAACTGGTTCTACTGTTGGTTCAGTTTTTGCCTCAACATTTGTAGTTGTTGTTTCTACAGTATTAGCTTGTGGTTCTTCTACATTTACTGTATCTGTTATTTTTACACATTCTTTACTAACATATCCTTTTAATATTTCACCATTTACCTTAACTTTTATCTTGTACCAATCATCTTGTTCCTCAAGAATTTCCACCTCAGTATTTTCATCTAGTTGTTCTATAATTGTTGATTTTGAGTTTGCCTCTCTTCTTAATCTTACTGTTTCAGAATTTATCTTTCCTGTTGTCGCTTCTACTCTTACGCCTAGTAGCATTAGAGTTGTTATCGTTAGTATAAATATTGCTAATTCTTTAACCTTCATATTAACCTCTTTATATTTTATTTTCACGCTTAAAAGTATATACTTAAAATGAAAAAAAGTCAATTATTTTTGACTTTTTTCCCAAAAAACATGTCTTGTTCTTTTGCTTTTTCCATAATATTTACTATCTTTTTTTCATCTACTATTTGAAATTTTTCTTTGCTTATTATATGCCTCCTGTCTGTTTTATGAAAATGTAAAATTGGTAAGTTTAATTCCAAATCATTAATTACATTATCGATTTTTTTACTATATGACATTACAAACATTTTTTGCTTACACAAACAAGACAATATTATTGCATGAAATCTTGCGCATATCATATATTCCATTTGGCTATATGTATTTAGAAATTTGTCTATATCTCCATCATATCTTACTTCTTCTACCTTTGGATTATTTAAAAATTCTTTCATTAGTTTTTCCATAATAATTTCATCTTGTTCATGCTTACAAAATGAGTATAAATAAACTTTATATCCTTTTTTCAAATAGTAATTAATGTTATTTATCAAAAACTTATGATATTCTTGTGCTATATGTTTTAAATCATGTCTAATATCTAAATTTATTACTGTTATTCCTATGCTATTTTCAATTTTCTCATTTTGTGGAATTTTATAATTAAATGCAAAATCTGGTGCATATCTTACATTATCTATGTCTTTAAATAAATTGTATGAATATTTGTCTCTAAAGCATATGTCTGAACATATTGAAAAATTTCTTTTAGATAATTCAAAATATTCTTTAGTTTGGTATGGTCCATAGTTACAACTTATATAACAAAATGGAATATTTTTATTTTTGCATCTATTGACAAAATCAAAAAATTTTTCTGACAAATTATAAACTTTTCCACCTTCCATAAAAATAGAACCACCTATATAAACATATGCATCAAATTCATCTTCATTCATTTTATATAATTCTTCGTCTGTGTCTTCTCCAATTAGTATTTTTAAATTCTTATATTTAACTAATCCCTCTAAGAATTCTTTTTCCTTTATCCTCATAAAAAAATCTATTTCTGGATATTTTTCTAATAACATCTTTATAAAAATATCATCACCAAGATTTTTTCTTGCATATGCCATTAAAAACACTTTTTTCATTTTATTCTCCTTGCAGTTCTTCTTTTAATTTATTCCATATCTTATTAGTTCTTGTATATTCATTGTAATGTTTTTCAACGTCTCTATCATACTTTTTCAACTCTTCAAGTAATATAGAGAAACAGTCATCATCAAATAAGTTGTTTAACCTTGGTAATATCTCTGCCAAATTTTTTTCAATATTATTTATTTCCTTTTTATAATTTTCTTTATCTTTTATATATAATAAAAGTGGTTTATATTTTATCCATCCAATAGATGCTTTCAAAAATCTATTTTTTATATTGTTTTCTTTTACATTTATTTTTCTTAAAGTCTGTGGATATACTCCATCCATTATTTGTGTATATTTTAAAAATCCATCATGAAAATGATATACTGGTACTCGTACTGTTTTTGAATTATCTAATAACGTTGAAAAAAACGTATCTTCGCCTCTTGCTGCTGGTGGATTATAAAATGCTGGAATTTTATCTTTATCATTTAAATTCAAACAAAGTGTAGACCCTGCTACCCATTTTCCAACTCCATCTGATTCTATTTCATATGCTCCATTTCCCATTGCTATTTCACGTTTTGCATATGTGACACCATTATTATTTTGCATTTTTTCTTTTATTGATTCCCATGATATTATGTCATTACTGATTACTTCTATAAACTCTTTTAAATCTTGTTCCGTAAATTTTTCATTAAAGTCTATGTATGGTATTGGTGATATGTATCCACAATGATATCCTATTGTAACATTTGCATTTTCTTTATCCATAGATTCTAAATGTTTTAATATATTATCTTGCTTAATCCATTCATTTTTGCCTTTTTCTTTTAATACTGCTAATGGATATTCATCATCATCCCAGAATAAAAGATAATTTATCTTGTTTTTTATTGCATAATACATTACAGTATTTCTACCTTTAGCATGTCCATGCCCTAAAAAGAATTCCATATCTTCAGTTTTTATACCTTTTTTCGTTGTTAATTCTTCTATCTCTTTTTCTATATCTTCTGGTGTAATATATATTATTTTTATTTTTTTATGAACTTCCGGTTTTATGTTGTAAAACTCTTCTCTCGGAGTTTGTTGATATGTTGTATCAAATAAAATAAAAACTGTTACATTTATTTTTTTTGAATATCTCTTAGTTTGCTCTACTATCTGCTCATAATAACTATTAATTACTTTACATACATTTGAACGTCCTGTTACAAATCCAATTCCAAAATTTATTTCTTTTTCCATATTATACCTTCCTATCTTAAACATTACTATTATATCATGATTCAGTATTTTTGTAAAGCATATTAGCTTTAAATTTTACATAATTAATTTTATTTTTTATCTTGTTTCATTTAAAAAAGCGAGTCTAAGATTTTCTATCAAATG
>ERZ773252.2046-NODE-2046-length-18218-cov-4.976491_pt1 | contig 18218 bp, 10 predicted proteins | sample MGYA00580517_ERZ773252 | MGnify/ENA primary metagenome ERZ773252 (study PRJEB29015, sample SAMEA2737766) | human gut metagenome | biome: human gut; feature: human-associated habitat; material: faeces | place: China | collected 2012 ...
GTAATTGATGGTGAAGATTCAAAGGTTATTTGCAAAGACTAATTTGAAAATTCCAATTTATCGTGGTGACGAAACACAGAAAACTATATAAAAATAATCAACAGGCAGTCTTATAACGAGACTGCCTGCCATCTGATATCCCTTTACTTTATATTTGATGAATGTTATTATATCATCATCACAACAAATAAAAAAGGTGGGACGAACAATGAAGAAACTTTTAAAAACAACAATGAAGATTGTTGTATCATTTATACTCCTTATTGCAATATCTGTCACAGGCTCATATGTTGTAAATACATATGCTGCTGAGCGTACGGTGGTAGACGGTCATTCCATGGATGATAATTTTTATGATGGAGAGAATGTTATTGCAAACAAGATAATTTATAAATTTCAGAAGCCAAAGCGTTTTGATGTTGTCACGATATATCCGTATGGACACAAACATAAGGAAGATATTGTTGAGTTTACACAGAGACTTGCGACACAGTTATCAGAGATGGTAAAAAAGGATAATGGAGAGGACGATGTGGCGAAAGCTGCGGCGGAGGGAAAAAAAGATGAGTATTATATCAAGAGGATAATAGGGCTGCCGGGCGAAACCATTCAGGTGAAAGGCGAGGACATCTATATAAACGGAGATATATTAAAGGAAAACTATCGTAAAGACAAGATGGGATATGCAGGAGTCGCTTCAAAACCGGTTAAATTGGGCAAAGATGAGTACTTTGTTATGGGTGATAACAGAGTAAAAAGCAGTGACAGCCGTGAATTTGGACCCGTGAAGTTGAAGAATATCGCATCGAAGATATATAAATGATGTATATCTGCCATAAAAAGAGATAAAAAAAGTGTTGTCAAATGACAACACATCTGATAAAATACATATTTTAACAAAATTTCAAAATAATTCTTGACAAGTCAGCCCTTTAATGCTAACATGAAAAATGCACTATTGTGGCTGACTATACTTTTATGCTTTTCTTAATTATTATATCACAGTTCGTAAAAAAAGAAAAGTCCTTAATGAAAAAATAGTCAGACCGCAAAATACTCTAAAAAATTAAGGAGTGAACATCGATGGAGAAAAACAGGATACGCCCAGTAAAAGTAGGTAACGGTGTTAGAATGAGTTATGCCAAACAGCAGGAAGTGCTGGAGATGCCAAATCTCATTGAGCTGCAGACTAATTCTTATCAGTGGTTCTTGGACGAAGGACTAAAAGAAGTTTTCCGAGATATTTCGCCTATCTCTGATTTTGGTGGTCATCTCAGTCTCGAATTTGTAGATTTTGTTTTATGCAGGGATGAGACAAAGTATGACATCGATCAGTGTAAGGAAAGGGATGCAACATACGCAGCACCTTTAAAGGTGAAAGTAAGGTTACACAATAAGGAAACAGAAGAAATTAAAGAGCATGAGATCTTTATGGGAGATCTTCCTTTGATGACTGCGACAGGTACCTTTGTAATCAATGGTGCTGAACGAGTTATAGTTAGCCAGTTAGTTCGTTCACCTGGTATTTATTATGCGATTGGACATGATAAATTCGGTAAGGAACTTTATTCATCAACTGTAATTCCAAATCGTGGTGCATGGCTGGAATACGAGACTGACTCCAATGATGTATTTTATGTTCGTGTAGATAGAAACAGAAAGGTTCCTATTACTGTATTCCTTAGAGCTATGGGGCTTGGAAGCAATGAGCAGATTAAGGACCTTTTCGGTGATGAGCCGAAGATTCTTGCAAGTATTGAGAAAGATACTACCGAGAATTATCAGGACGGTCTTCTTGAGTTATACAAGAAACTTCGTCCAGGCGAGCCATTGTCAGTAGACAGTGCTGAAAATTTGTTAAATGGTATGTTCTTTGATCCTAAGAGATATGATCTTGCAAAGGTCGGAAGATATAAGTTTAACAAGAAACTTCATTTCAAAAACCGTATTACAGGCTGCAAGCTTGCAGAGGATGCTGTGAGCCCTGCAACTGGTGAAGTATATGAAGCAGGAACAACTATTACTGAAGAACTTGCAACTGAACTTCAGAACGCAGCAGTTCCTTATGTAATGGTTGAAAAAGAAGAAAAAGTTACAAAGGTACTTTCTAACCTTATGGTTGACCTTAAGGCATATCTGCCTGATGTTGACCCGGCTGAGGTTGAGGTACATGAGAGTGTTTATTACCCTCTCTTAAAGCAGATTCTTGATGAGAATGACGATATTGAAGAGATTAAGGAACTTATCAGATTTAATATTTCTGAACTTGTTCCTAAGCATATCACAAAGGAAGATATTTTTGCATCTATCAACTACAATATGCATCTTGAATATGGTGTTGGAACGGATGATGATATTGACCACTTAGGAAACCGTCGTATCCGTGCGGTTGGAGAACTTTTACAGAATCAGTATCGTATTGGACTTTCAAGAATGGAGAGAGTTGTGCGTGAGAGAATGTCTACACAGGACATCAACAGCATCACTGCACAGTCACTTATAAATATCAAACCTGTAACTGCGGCAGTTAAGGAGTTCTTCGGAAGTTCACAGTTGTCACAGTTCATGGATCAGAACAACCCTCTTAGTGAACTTACTCACAAGAGAAGATTATCGGCATTAGGACCTGGTGGTCTTTCGCGAGACAGAGCCGGATTCGAGGTTCGAGATGTTCATTATACACATTATGGCCGTATGTGTCCTGTAGAGACACCTGAAGGACCAAACATCGGTCTTATCAACTCGCTTGCATCTTATGCGAGAATAAATGAGTATGGATTTATCGAGGCTCCTTATCGTAAACTTGATAAAACTGACCCGGCAAATCCTGTCGTTACTGACGAGGTTGTATATCTTTCAGCAGACGAAGAAGATAAATATATCGTTGCACAGGCTAACGAGGAACTTGATACTGACGGACATTTCGTGAGAAACAATGTTTCAGGTCGTTTCCGTGAGGAGACATCAGAGTTTGCAAAGAGCAAGATAGACCTCATGGATGTATCGCCTAAGATGGTATTCTCAGTAGCTACGGCAATGATTCCGTTCCTCCAGAACGATGATGCCAACAGAGCATTGATGGGTTCAAATATGCAGCGTCAGGCAGTTCCGCTTCTTATTACTGAGGCACCTGCTGTTGGTACGGGTATGGAGATGAAAGCCGCAGTCGATTCAGGAAACTGTGTAGTTGCAGAGGAAGACGGTATTGTCGAGCGTTCAGCATCAAATGAGATTATCATTAAGCCTGCAACAGGAAATGTTCACAGATATAAGCTTTCTAAGTTCCAGCGAAGCAACCAGGGAACAAGTATGAACCAGAAGCCTATCGTAAGAAAAGGCGATGAGATTAAGAAAGGACAGGTTATCGCAGACGGACCTTCTACCTGTGGCGGTGAGATTGCACTTGGTAAGAACCCGCTTATCGGTTTCATGACATGGGAAGGTTACAACTATGAGGATGCCGTTCTTCTTAGTGAAAGACTTGTAAAAGAAGATGTTTATACATCAGTTCATATAAATGAGTATGAGGCAGAGGCAAGAGATACAAAACTTGGTGCTGAGGAAATCACACGTGATGTACCGGGCGTAGGTGATGATGCCCTTAAGAATCTTGATGAGCGTGGAATCATCCGTATCGGTGCTGAGGTTCGTGCCGGAGATATCCTTGTAGGTAAAGTTACTCCTAAGGGAGAGACAGAGCTTACAGCCGAGGAAAGACTTCTTCGTGCAATCTTCGGAGAAAAAGCACGTGAGGTAAGAGATACATCTCTTAAAGTTCCTCATGGAGAGTTTGGTATTATCGTTGATGCCAAAGTATTTACAAGAGAAAACGGCGATGAGCTTCCACCGGGAGTAAATCAGTCAGTTCGTATATATATTGCACAGAAGCGTAAGATTCAGGTCGGAGATAAGATGGCCGGTCGTCATGGTAACAAGGGTGTCGTTTCAAGAGTTCTCCCTGTTGAAGATATGCCATTCCTTCCAAACGGTCGTCCGCTTGACATCGTGCTTAACCCGTTGGGTGTGCCTTCTCGAATGAATATCGGTCAGGTCCTTGAAATTCATTTAAGTCTTGCAGCGAAAGTTCTTGGCTTTAATGTATCAACCCCTGTATTTGACGGCGCGAACGAGAAAGATATTATGGATACTCTTGAACTTGCAAATGATTATGCAAATACACCGCTCAATCAGGAAGAACTTGCCGAGCAGCTTGCAAAGGCAGAGGAAGATGGCGACGAGCAGGAAATCGCACGCTTAAAGGAAGTTGTTCCTTTTGAAGATAAATATAAAGATATTCTTGCACCTGATGTTATGGAATATCTTGTTGAAAATGAAGCTTATCGTGCTCAGTGGAGAGGCGTTCCAATTAACAGAGACGGAAAAGTTCGTCTTCGTGATGGTCGTACGGGTGAGTATTTTGACGGTGCTGTTACAATCGGTTTCATGCACTACCTCAAACTCCATCATCTTGTTGATGATAAGATCCATGCACGTTCAACAGGTCCTTACTCATTAGTAACACAGCAGCCACTCGGTGGTAAGGCTCAGTTCGGTGGACAGCGTTTCGGTGAGATGGAGGTTTGGGCACTTGAGGCATATGGTGCTGCACACACACTTCAGGAAATTCTTACCGTTAAATCCGATGATGTTATCGGTCGTGTTAAGACTTACGAAGCTATTATCAAGGGTGACAATATTTCAGAGCCTGGTATTCCTGAGTCATTTAAGGTTCTTCTTAAAGAATTACAGGCACTTGCACTTGATGTTACTGTTCTTGATGAGAATGGCAATGAAGTAAAACTTGGTGAGGATGTTGACGAATCTGAAAACGATTCAATCAAATCACTTACTGATGATGATGAGACATATGACGCATTTGACAACGGTGAGTCATATGCATCAGCAGGCTATATCGAGGGAACACCTGATGAGCTTGAAGATGCATTTGGTGCAACTATGATTGATACAGAATCAGTATTTGATGACTAAGGAGGTTACTATGTCAGAGACTAATAAAGCAGAAAAGCACATCACTTATGATGCTATTAAGATTGGTCTTGCTTCGCCTGAAAAGATCAGAGAATGGTCTAGGGGCGAGGTTAAGAAGCCTGAGACAATAAATTATAGAACCTTAAAACCGGAAAAAGATGGTCTTTTCTGTGAAAAGATTTTCGGACCAAGCAAGGACTGGGAGTGTCATTGTGGTAAGTATAAGAAAATCCGTTATAAGGGTGTAGTTTGTGATAAGTGTGGTGTAGAAGTTACAAAGTCAAGCGTTCGTCGTGAGCGTATGGGACACATTGAACTTGCAGCACCGGTATCACATATCTGGTATTTCAAGGGTATTCCAAGCCGTATGGGACTCATCCTTGATGTATCGCCTAAGAACCTTGAGAGAGTATTATACTTTGCTTCTTACATCGTATTAGAAACAGCACCTGATATAGGAATCCAGCAGAAACAGATTTTATCTGAAGCTGAGTATCAGGAAGCAAAGGCAAAATATGGCAATTCATTCCGTGCAGGAATGGGTGCTGAGTCTATCATGGAACTTCTTATGAACATTGATCTTGAGGAAGAATCCGTGACACTCAAAACTGAACTTGAAAATGCATCAGGTCAGAAGCGTGCACGAATTATTAAAAGACTCGAAGTTATAGAGTCATTTAGGGAGTCAGGAAATAAGCCTGAATGGATGATACTTACAGTTATCCCTGTAATCCCTCCTGATCTTCGTCCTATGGTGCAGCTTGACGGTGGACGTTTTGCAACATCAGATATGAACGACTTATATCGTCGTATTATAAATAGAAACAACCGTCTTAAGAGACTTCTTGAACTTGGAGCACCTGACATTATCGTCAGAAACGAAAAGAGAATGCTTCAGGAAGCAGTAGATGCTCTTATTGACAACGGTCGTCGTGGCCGTCCTGTTACAGGTCCGGGAAACAGACCTCTCAAATCACTTTCAGATATGCTTAAAGGTAAGCAGGGTCGTTTCCGTCAGAACCTTCTCGGTAAGCGTGTTGACTATTCAGGACGTTCAGTTATCGTAGTAGGACCTGAACTTAAGATTTACCAGTGTGGTCTTCCAAAAGAAATGGCTATCGAGCTTTTCAAACCGTTCGTTATGAAAGAACTTGTTGCCAATGAGACAGCACACAACATCAAGCAGGCTAAGAAGATGGTAGAAAAACTTCAGACAGAGGTTTGGGATGTACTTGAAGAAGTTATCCGCGAGCATCCGGTTATGCTTAACCGTGCCCCTACACTTCATAGACTTGGTATTCAGGCATTCGAGCCTATCCTTGTAGAAGGTAAGGCTATCAAGCTTCATCCACTTGTATGTACAGCGTTCAATGCCGATTTCGATGGTGACCAGATGGCTGTCCATCTTCCGCTTTCCGTTGAAGCACAGGCAGAGTGCCGTTTCCTTTTGTTATCACCAAACAACCTGCTGAAGCCGTCAGACGGTGGAGTGGTTGCTGTTCCTTCACAGGATATGGTACTTGGTATTTACTATCTCACACAGGAGCGTCCGGAGCTTTCAAGAACAAAGCCTGACTATATTGATGACCCTGATGCAGATAAGCATCCGGAGAGATATTATAGATTTTACAAATCAATGGAGGAAGCTATCACGGCGTATGAAAACCATGAGATATGCCTCCATGAGAGAATAAATGTCCGCAGAACAGGCATCAATGCCGATGGCGAGACAGAGTCAAGGATTATTTGCTCAACACTCGGAAGATTTATCTTCAATGAAATTCTTCCACAGGATATGGGATTTGTAGACAGAACAAACCCTGACAATTTCCTTAAACTTGAGGTTGATTTCCATGTAGGAAAGAAACAGCTTAAGCAGATTCTTGAAAAATGTATCAATGCACATGGTGCAACAGGTACAGCAGAGACAATGGATGCCATTAAGGCAATCGGTTATAAATATTCAACCCGTGCAGCCATGACGGTTTCTATTTCCGACATGACAGTGCCGGCAGAGAAAAAGACAATTCTTGCAGAAGCTGAAAAGACTGTAGAGCAGATAGCAAGAAAGTATCGCCGTGGATTCCTTACAGAAGAGGAGAGATACAAGGGTGTTATCAAGGTTTGGCAGCAGGCGGATGATGAAATCACAACTGCACTTCTTACAGGACTTGATGCATACAACAACATCTTCATGATGGCGGATTCCGGAGCCCGTGGTTCTGACAAACAGATTAAACAGCTTGCCGGTATGCGTGGACTTATGGCAGATACATCAGGACGTACTATCGAGCTTCCTATCAAGTCAAACTTCCGTGAGGGACTTGATGTATTGGAATACTTCATTTCTGCACATGGTGCCAGAAAGGGTATGTCAGATACAGCTCTCCGTACAGCCGATTCAGGATACCTTACGCGTCGTCTTGTCGATGTATCACAGGATCTTATCATTCGTGAGATTGACTGCTGTGCAAACAGAAAAGAGATTTCAGGTATGGAGATTTCAGCGGTTACTGACGGAAAGGATGTAATCGAGGAACTTCAGGAGAGAATTACAGGACGTTTTGCCTGCGAAGATATATACAGTGATGATGGAGAGCTTATCGTAAAAGCAAACCACATGATTACGCCAAAGCGTGCCGCACTTGTATGCCAGCGTAAAGAGATTGCTGAAAACAGAGCAAAAGCAAAGGTTAAGATTCGTACAATACTTACCTGTAAATCCCATGTCGGTGTTTGTGCTAAGTGTTACGGTGCCAACCTTGCAACAGGTGAGCCGGTTCAGGTCGGTGAAGCAGTTGGTATCATAGCAGCACAGTCTATCGGTGAGCCTGGTACACAGCTTACTATGCGTACATTCCATAGTGGTGGTGTTGCCGGAGATGATATTACACAGGGTCTTCCTCGTGTCGAGGAGCTTTTTGAGGCTCGTAAGCCAAAAGGACTTGCAATTATCGCAGAGATTGGTGGTAGAGTTTCTATCCGTGATACAAAGAAGAAGCGTGAAGTTGTTATAACAAATGACGAACTTAAAGATGAGAGAGCATATCTTATCCCTTATGGTTCGCGTATAAAAGTAACAGAGGGCGAAGTCCTCGAAGCAGGTGACGAGCTTACAGAAGGTAGTGTAAATCCACATGACATTCTTGCAATCAAGGGTGTTCGTGCCGTTCAGGATTACATGATCCGTGAAGTTCAGAGAGTTTACCGTTTACAGGGTGTTGAGATAAACGATAAGCATATCGAGGTCATTGTTCGTCAGATGCTTAAGAAAATCCGCATCGAGACAGCAGGAGACTCAGAGTTCTTACCTGGTGTAATGGTTGATGCACTTGAATTTGAAGATGAAGTCGAGAGACTTACAGAGGAAGGAAAAGAAGCTCCTACGGGACAGCAGTGTATGCTCGGTATCACAAAGGCTTCACTTGCAACGAACTCATTCCTATCAGCAGCATCATTCCAGGAGACAACAAAAGTTCTTACTGATGCAGCTATCAAAGGCAAGATTGACCCACTCGTTGGTCTTAAGGAAAATGTTATCCTCGGTAAACTTATACCGGCAGGTACAGGTATGAAGTGCTACCGTGAAGTTAAGCTTGACTGTGACGAAGCAGCAGAAAAGATGATCGAGGAGCGCAGAAGAGCTAAGATGGAAGCAGCAGAGAAAGAAGCTAAGGAAAAAGCAAAAGAAAAGAATGGCAAATCAGCAGAAAAAGAAGCTGAAAATTCAGCAGCAGAGCAGGAGACTCCGGCAGATGACACAGTAAAGTCTGAAGATGGAGAGCTTGTATTTTCGACAACAACTGAATTAGACGACTAATTTTTTATAAGCATATATCTGCATGGCAAAAGTTGTCAGGCAGATATAATGGCTGATTGACATAATACTTTAAATATAGTAAAGTAGAAATGCACAAGGATTAAAAAACGAGCGTAAACAATCCTTGGCAGGGGCGCCGAAATGGTATATAACCGCTTTCGGTAAATCAAAAGGTGTCGCATTGGCGGCATCTTTTTGATTTTATATGGTTTTATAGGATAGTATATTGAATAGAAAATATAAGTTAAAAGTTTTATAGAGAACTAAATGCATTGTTTTATGGAGGAAAAAGAAAATGATAGTAGAACCAAAAGTAAGAGGATTTATGTGCACAACTGCACACCCTGAGGGATGTAAGGCTGCAGTTAGGGAGCAGATTGATTATATAAACAGTATGCCAAAGACTGACGGACCAAAGAAAGTTCTTGTCATCGGTGCTTCAATGGGGTATGGACTTGCGAGCAGAATAGCACTTACATATTCATGTGATGCAGATACTATCGGTGTCATATTTGACAAAGCAGGAAAAGAGAAAAGAACGGGAACAGCCGGATGGTACAATACCGTTGCATTTGAGGAGTTTGCCACAAAAGACGGTCATTATGCAAAGACGATAAACGGTGATGCGTTCTCAGATGATATAAAGAAAGAGACAATAGACCTTATAAAAAAAGATTTTGGCAAAGTTGACATGGTTATCTACAGTGTGGCTGCACCTAGAAGAAAAGCTCCTGACGGGGTGACATACCGTTCAGTGTTAAAGACAACTGACGGAGCATACACGAACAAGACGATAGACCTCTCTACAAATGAGATTTCAGAGGTAACTATCGAGCCTGCGACAGAGGACGAAATAAACGCTACCGTTAAGGTAATGGGCGGTGAGGACTGGCGTTTATGGATAGATGCCATGAAAGAAGCGGATGTGCTCTCAGACAATGCAGTGACGGTTGCATATTCATATATTGGACCTGTACTTACACATCCTATCTATTTTGATGGTTCTATCGGAAGGGCGAAAGCAGATTTATATAAGACTGCCGATGAGATAGACGAGCAGGTTGACGGAGTAAGTGCGTATGTTTCAGTAAACAAGGCTGTTGTAACACAGTCGAGTGCAGCTATTCCTATCGTACCATTATATTTATCAATACTATTAAAAGTAATGAAAGAAAAAAATGTGCATGAAGAATGCATTCAGCAGATGTATAGACTTGTGCATGACAGACTTTGCAATCCTTCAGGTGTTCCGGTTGATGATAAGAGACTTATCCGTATGGATGATTATGAGATGGAATCTGAGGTTCAGCAGGAAGTTGAGAAAATCTGGAACGAGATAACTCCTGAAAATCTTACGGAAGTTGCAGATATAGACGAATATTGGAAAGAATTTTATGAGATTTTTGGATTTAAGATAGACGGTGTTGACTATGGAATGGACTGTGATATACAGGTGCAGATTCCAAGTCTTGATAGTGCAGAATAATATTTATTATTTGCTGCGCGCATAGTACATGAATAGATAAGTATCTGTTAAAAAATATATGTGAAACCGTTATTCAGATCAGATTATACTTTGTGTTTTTGGGAGGTTGATGGAGTGCATGCAATATTAAAAGGAATGTTTACATATACAAAAACAGATATTATATGTGCGGCAACATTGTTGCTGATTATTACAAGATTATATGGCTGGAAGAAAAAAGATATTTTCATGAAATTATATTTCTGGATTACATTTTCAAGTTTTTGCATGGTTATTGCATTTGCAGCAGGTTATCTTGCAGATTCTGGAATAATCAATATGTGCAGAGGACTAAGAAGTCTGACTTGGGCTTGTGCCTTTATAGCATTTAATTATACAATATTTTTGTGGTTTATATACTCAGGGATATTTCGGGAGTCATCAATCATATCAAATCGGATGAGCTGTCTGCATTGTGCGATACCGGCTGTCATAAATATGATTATTATAATCATCGCCTGCTTTGTTGATGGATTTTACAGTATAAATGATGCGGGTAAATTTTTGAGAGGAAAATATTATGAATTTCTTTTTATAATACCTGCGGTTTATATTACGATTTCGACAGCAGCATTGTTAAAAGATGCATATCTTGAAAAAAAGTCCGGCAGAGGCAAAAGATATGTTGTGCTAATATCATTTACTGTGCCTGTTATACTAGGAGCATTTATTCAAAATATGGAGCCTCAGACAAATATGCTTGTGATAGGTATCTGTATAGGTGTTATAAGTGCATATTGCAATCTTAGTGTTGATGAGGTGGCACAGGAAGTCATTATGAAAAATATCGAGCTTGAATATTCCCAGGCAGAATTAAAGATAGCACTTGAGCATGAAAAACGCCAGTACAATACCGTCAGTTCATTGGCAAATATTTACATATTCATGTATTACATTAATATGCATGATGACAGTTATGAGAGAATAAAAGATTATACATTGGCTAATGAGGCAGTTGGTGACACAAAGTGTGCATCAACGGCATTGAGAAAAATATATTTAGAGCGTGCCGTGCAAAAGCATATAAACAAGATGCTTGAATTTACAGACTTGTCAACTCTTGATGAGCGAATGGGGAAAAATGAATATATATCTACCGAGTATAAGGGGAAAAAGGTAGGCTGGTGTCGTGCAAGATTTATAGAAGTTGACAGGGATGAAAATGGAAAGCTAAAGCATGTTATATTTGCTGTTCAGGACATCTCAAACGAAAAACAGCAGATATTAGAACTTCAGGATGCATTAAACTATGCAAATCAAATAGCTTATGTTGATGGGCTTACGGGAGTTAAAAATGTTACTGCATATAAAGAATACATAGAGATTATTGATGATGTTATAAAAAACAGTGAGGTTGATTTTGCGGTTGCGATTTTTGATATAAACGGTTTGAAATATGTAAATGACAATTATGGCCATGAAAAGGGAAATATACTTATTATAGATTCATGCAGATGTATATGCCGTGCATTTAAGCATAGCCCGGTATTCAGGATAGGCGGTGATGAGTTTGTTGCAATAATAGAAAATGCAGACATAGAACAGCTAAACAACTGCCGCAGAAATCTTGAACAGCAGTTTGAACAAATAAATGAAATGTACCCTGATTATTATTTCGCTTCAGTGGCTATGGGAATCGTGCATTATGACAGTAAAAAACATAGTTGTTATGACGATGTTTTCAAGAAAGCAGATGCGGCAATGTATGAAAATAAACAGGAAATAAAAAGAAAACCTGAAAATTCATGGATGCTTAGATGTTAGGTCACAAGCAGTTCAGCCATAAAAAGAGAATAAAATCATTGTGCAAATAGCAAAAAAAGTGTATAATGAATATATAATAATTTATGGAAAATAGCCAATTATATTGGAAATCAGAACAGGGGGGTATGACCTATGAATAAGATTATTACGATAAGCAGACAGTATGGAAGTGGCGGACGCGAAATAGGACAAAAGCTTGCTAAACATTACGATATTCCTTTTTATGATAATGAAATCATTACGAGAGCGGCAAAGGAGAGCGGATTTGCTGAGGAAACATTTGCAAGAGCTGAGGATAAGGCTACAAACAGTTTGCTTTATTCACTTGCTATGGGTATAAATGTCTATGGAAACCAGGATTTTGGTTTCAGTGGTTTGTCGCTTGATGACAGGATTTTCCTTGCACAGTCTGATGTTATCAGAAAAGTTGCGGAGGAGGGACCGTGCATTATAGTGGGAAGATGTGCTGATTATGTATTAAAAGAGAGAGAGGATGTAGTAAATCTTTTCATAAAGGCAGCAATGTCATTTAGGATTGAGCGTGCCGTGAGTGAGTATAACATAGAGGAAAATAAGGCGGCGGATGTCATCTTGAAAAATGATAAGAGAAGAGGCAATTATTACAATTATCATGTAGGTGAAAAGTGGACAGATTTAAACAACTATGACCTTGTTGTCAGAAGTGATCTTTCAGGCATTGATAACGCTGTAAAGTGTATATGCACATATCTTGGAGAGTGATTTTAGGTATCATTAAAGGAGAAAGTGTGAAGATAGGTTTTTCGCACCGAAGATTTGTGTCTGTGCACACTTGACACAGATTTTGTATTTCACACTATGCACAAAAATGTGTGCAGAAATGAGGGTTCTATGGAGCAGGTTCTTGAAAAAATGAGAGACATTATACGCGAGGGCGGAAATATCGTAGTGCTTGCGGGTATGAACATTACATATGATATGGGACTTAACGGTGTAAATGCTGAGCATCTCGCATATGATGTTGAGCAAAAATATGGTTACCCAAACGATGAGATAGTATCTTCATCATTTTACACGAGACGTGCGCCTCTGTTTTACAAGTATTATAAGGAGGTTATTTTAAATATTGATGATCCGCAGCCTTCGCCCATCCATTATGGTATATATAAATTGCAGCAGTGCAGTAAGCTCAGTGCAGTGGTTACGCGTTCGGTTTATTCTATATATGATAAAGTAGGATGCAGCAATGTCATAAAGCTTCACGGTTCTGTAGATGAGAATGTATGTCCAAGGTGTAAAAGATTATATGATTCACATTATATAAAGCACGCAAAAGGCATACCGGTATGTGAAAAGTGCGGTATCCCACTCAGACCGGGATTTACACTTGTTGGAGAGATGCTTGACAATGGAAAAATAAGTAAGGCGAGTACCATAGTTGAGAATGCGGATATACTATTAGTATTAGGTGCAGGGATAAACTCAACACTCTGTCGTTATATGGTGAAGTATTATCAGGGGGATAAGCTTCTTCTTTTAAATGACATTGAAAAAGTTGGTGATGATCGTGCAGACTACAGGGCATATGGAAATCTAAGGGATATGTTTGCACAGGTTATGGATTTTTAGACACAGATGAGTTTAACATTATCAGGCGGATTAGGAATATCTGTCTGACACAGGTTTATGGAAAAGATATGGAAAAGCAAAATAAAAAGGCAGGGTTTCGTATGTTTTGGAATCCTGCCTAAATTAGTTAGTTAGGAGTAGCAGTTTTGAATTTGAATGAACAGCAGAAAAAAGCAATAGAACATTTTAAGGGACCATGTCTTGTTATAGGGACACCGGGCTCAGGAAAGACGAGGGTTATAACAGAACGAGTCAGGTATCTTGTTGAGGAAAAAGGAGTAAAAAATACCAACATACTTGTTATCACATTCACAAAAGCGGCGGCAGTCCAGATGAAAAAAAGATATGAGAGCATGATGGGTGATGCTTCTAAAAGAGTATATTTTGGAACATTTCATGCTATATTTTTTACAATATTAAAATATGCGTATCATTATACTGCAGATAATATTATCCGTGATGATACTAAAAGACAGATATTAAAAGAACTTATAAATAAAGAAGATATAGAGATACAGGATGAAAATGACTTTTTAAATGATATTGAGGGGGAGATAAGCAGAGTCAAGGGCGAGATGATAGAATTACAACACTATTATTCGCCAAACTGTCCGGGAGAGTCTTTCAGAAGAATATTTACAGGCTATCAGAAAGCTTTACAGGGCAGGAAACTTATAGATTTTGACGATATGCTGGTCTATTGTTATGAACTTCTTAAGGCGAGAGAGGACATAAGGCAGATGTGGCATAAACAGTATCCTTATATTCTCATAGATGAGTTTCAGGACATAAATAAGGTTCAATATGATATAGTAAAAATGCTTGCCGCACCTGAAAACAATCTTTTTATCGTAGGTGATGATGACCAGTCAATTTATGGTTTCAGAGGTGCAAAGCCTGACATAATGAAACAGTTTTTAAAGGACTATAAAGATTCAAAAAGATATGTACTCGGTATAAATTACAGGTGCAGCGGTGCTATTGTAGAACGGGCCGCAAAACTTATTGAAAAGAATAAAAACAGACTATCCAAAAAACTTACGGCTGAAAATGAGTATGGGGAAGAAATAGAGATAAAAGAATTTAACAAAATATCTGAAGAATGTGAAAATATCAGGGCAAAGATACTTGAATATAAAGACAGCGGGATACCGTACAGTCAGATGGCGGTGCTTTTTAGAACAAATACACAGGCAAGGACTATGAGTTCAAAGCTGATGGAATTTAATATACCGTTTGTTATGAAAGAACGCATACCCAATATATATGATCACTGGATAGCCAGAGATATTATTACATATATAAAAATTGCACAGGGAAGCAGGGAGAGGGCTGATTTCCTCCGTATTATAAACAGACCAAAAAGATATGTGCACCGGTCAGCATTTACTGAAAGCATTGTCGATATAGAGGAACTCAAAAAATATTATGAAGATAAGGAGTGGATGATTGAGCGTTTTGAGCAGTTTCAGTATGACCTTAAAATGCTATCAAATCTGAAACCGTATCCGGCGATAAATTTTATAAGAAACGGGATAGGATATGACGATTATATAAAAGACTATGCGGAGTACAAAGGTGTCAGAGCTGATGAGATGATGGATTTTTTAGATGAGCTTCAGGAGGAGGCAAAAGGCTATGATAACTTTGAAGAGTGGTTTGAGTATATAAGGTCATACTCGGAAGAACTTAAAGAACAGGCAGTCAAGAGCAGGATGCTTTCTAACGGGCAGGAACAGTCGGATGCCGTACTTCTTATGACAATGCATGGAGTAAAGGGACTTGAATATGAATGTGTATTCATACCTGATGCAAACGAGGGGGTGACACCGCACTCAAAAGCGGTTCTTGATGCCGACATGGAAGAAGAGAGAAGAATGTTTTATGTGGCTATGACAAGGGCGAAAAAACATCTTCATATATATTATGTTAAAGAGAGATTTAACAAAGATGCAGATGTTTCAAGGTTTGTTTATGAGATACAAAATAAAGATTTTGAAAAGGTACAGATGGAGAAAGAGGAGTTGAGAGCAAAGAGGACACTTATAGCAGAGAGAGAAAAGCGTGATTTTAAGTATAGCAAGGCACAAAAACAGGTAAGTTCAAAACAGTATGTATTTGGGCAGACCAATATAAGATATAAAAAGCAAGGATGAACTGTTACTATAAAAAGAGGTAACACAAAGAAATAGCGTGACAATGGGTGGTTGCTGTGATATTATGTTTTCTGAGAGTAAAAATAAATGGGATAGGAAAGAATTATGAATTTTAAATTTACTAAAGAGTGGACAAAAAGTTTTTTTATGATGATAATAGCTGTTATCCTTATGGGAATGTGCGTGGCAATGCTTGTTTTAAGTGATATGGGGACGGACCCGTATTCCGCTATGAATTATGGCATTTCAGCCAGACTCGGCATGACATTTGGAAACTATCAGCTTATATCAAATTTGGTACTTCTGGTACTTGTTGTCATATTTGAGAGAAAACTTATAGGAACAGGAACTCTGGGAAATATGATACTTGTCGGATATTCAGCAGATTTTTTCTCATGGGTGTTTAAGGATATTTTTCATGTACCGGCACATCTTTCACTTGGTATGCGAGTCGGCTTTCTGATACCGGGACTTATAATATTTGTTGTTGCGGCAGCAGTATATATGCAGAGTGGACACGGTACAGCTCCTTATGATGCGGTATCATTTCTTATAAGTGATAAGATAGAAAAATATACGGGAAAAAATACATTCAGGGTTGTAAGGATTATCTATGACCTGGTGGCAACATGTATAGGATTTGCGGCAGGTGGGGAAGTTGGTATTATGACTGTATGTATGGTCATAATGATGGGACCTACCGTGGACTATGTTGGAAAAATCTTTGATAGGAAAAAAAATAAGGTGGAAAATGCAAATGGCTGATACTTTTGAAAATAAAAAAGATAAAGCAACTCTAAAAGCTGAAAAAAGGGCGGCTATAAAGGCTGCAAGGGATGCGGCAAAAAAAGCGGCAGGAAAAGAAGTAAGAGTTCTGTCTGCAGAAGAAAAAATATACAATTCAGCGGTTTCAGTGATGGAAGCTGCAGACTGCGTTGAGAGATTTGAAAGAGTTTATATTTCTATGAACAATGCTGCCGCTAAGTTTGGAAAAATCCCAGGATATCTTGATTCCGATGAGAGAAGGGCAAAGTGTCTTGAGATTGCTGATAAAGCGGTAAAGAACGGAACTGCTGAGGTGTTTGATTTATCGTGCCAAAGACAGAAAAAGTCAAAGACTAAAAGCGATTTTGTAGATGCCATAGAGAATTTTGAAAGATGTAAAAAGTTCAAGTACAAGGTCGAAGAATGTGACAGGCATATAGAAGAATGTCAGAAAGGAATATTAAAACTTGAAACTAAGGCAGCATATAAAAGAAGAGGAATTGTGCTGGCTGTTTTTGCTGCACTGATAGTATTCCTTTGGCAAACTCCGGTGTATCCGATGTGCAAGGGGATATATCACCAGTCACAAAAAAAATACAAACTTGCCATAGCCAACTATAAAGAAGCAGATGGCTTTTTGGTTGCAAATGGCAATATGAAAAAGTGCTATTATTATATAGGATTGAAAAAGGAGAAAAAAGGAAAGGACAAATCGGCTTTGATAAATTTCAAAAAGGCTGAGAAAAAGTTTGACGCACAGGAGAGAGCTGCAAAACTTGAAAAGAAATTTATACAGGCAGCGAATGTCGGTGATGTGGTTATATTTGGAACTGCAAACTGGGTCATTCTTGAAAAAACATCTGATGGCAAAGTGCTTATGATGAAAGAGAAAGCAGGAAAGAAAAAGAGATTTTCGATGGAGGAAACGGAAAGTAACGACTGGTATGAGTCAAAAGCCCGCCGCTGGCTCAACACAAAGCAGTTGAAAAAATATTCCGACAATGAACTTGGACTTGTCGTGGTTCAAAATTATGTAAAATCGGCAGATGACAGTGAATTTCCTGAATACTTCTTTGAACTTTCAAAGGATGATTTTGAAAAATATAAGAATGTGATTCCACAGGCAGATATGGCATACTGGCTTAAAGAAGCAGGCGAAAAATCAAATGAGATATTATGCGTACAGCCTGACGGAAATATAAAAGGAGAGGATGTATCAAACAGCGAAATAGCCTTAAGGCAGGCTTGCTGGCTTGATATAAATAAAAGTGTTGAGACTGCACCGACAGCAACTCCGGCAGGATAGATAAATGATATTAAATATCAGAAGCAGATAATAGTATTAAAAGAAAGCAGCAGAGCGGATTATGAATATCCGCCTGAAAATGAGGATAATAGAATCGAGGAGAATTTATGAGATTTGCAGCAGATGAGAACAATACTAAGATAACGGGACGAACCATATACAGGGACGGAGTGCGTTATCTCGGTTATACCGGTTCAAGTGTATCGTTCAGATTTAAGGGAAAGACAGCAAAGGTGGAATTGGTATCGGATGCCTCAACCCATGAAAAGAGAGATTACGCATGGG
>ERZ773252.2049-NODE-2049-length-18209-cov-4.484797_pt1 | contig 18209 bp, 16 predicted proteins | sample MGYA00580517_ERZ773252 | MGnify/ENA primary metagenome ERZ773252 (study PRJEB29015, sample SAMEA2737766) | human gut metagenome | biome: human gut; feature: human-associated habitat; material: faeces | place: China | collected 2012 ...
CGGCCCCTACGGGGTGGTGGACGGTTGGCGGGTGCTGGCCGGGAGGTGCGGGCGGCATATATGCCGCTCCCTACGGGCAGGCGTATTGTAATATCCGTATTCCGGACAAACATCATTCTATATCCAAAGAGGTGCTGCTTGCACCTCTTTCTTTTTTTGTGGTGTCGTGTTATAATATATTATGTATAGTTATGTACAAAATTTACAGAGAAAGGTATTTATTCATCACCTATGCAGCATTTGAAAAACTTTAACTGGAAGAAATTCCTCTTGCAGGGGGTGCTCCCCTGCCTGCTGGCGGTGGCGGTGGGGTTCATCTCCCGCTATCAGCTGGAGCTGTCCGACGGCGTGACCGAGAGCTTTTTGCAGCTTCAATGGCCGCTCTACGCGCCGCTCAACGCGCTGACCGCCTTTTGCCTGACGCTGATTTTGTTTGCGCTGCTCGGCAAGTGGAGCCGCGCAACGGGCATTTCGGGTGCGGTGTTCACCATCATTGCACTCATCAACTACTACACCCGCGACCTGCACGGCTCGGCGCTGATGCCCCAGGACATTTTGAACCTCGGCACCGCCGCCGAGGTCATGGGCAGCTACACCCTGAAAATCACGCAGGACGTTGTGAAGATCGCGCTGCTCTACCTGCCGATTCTGGCGATTGCGTTCGTGCAGGCGCAGCTGGTCAAGGGTGCGCCTAAGCGCGCAAGCTGGAAGGCCCGCGGCGTGCGGGCGGCGGGCAGCGCACTGGGCGTGTTTCTGGTCATGTTCTTCGGCTACTTCGGCCCCGTGACCATCAAGCCCAAGACGACCTACGGCTGGGCGTGGCAGAACACCTACTACACCTACGGCTATCTGGCCGGGACGATTGAGGCCACCAGCCTGATGGCCGACCCTGTCATTGAGCCGGAGAACTACAACGACGCCGCGGCGGTGAACACCGCCCGCAAGGCCGACGACTACATCGCCCCTGCCAGCCCCGAGAGCGCCGAGGACTACCCCGACATTGTGCTGATCCTGTCCGAGAGCTTCTACGACTTTGACCTTGTCACCGACCTGCAGGCCGACACCGACATCATGCCGGTCACCAAGAACCTGCCCAACTCGGTCTACGGCCACACGATCAGCCCCCATGTGGGCGGCGGCACAAACTCCACCGAGTACGAGATGCTGACCTCCAACTCGCTGATCCTGATGCCCAGCATCACGCCGTTCAACTGGCTGAACCTGTACAACGCCAACAGCGTTGTCAGCTACCTCAAGGGTCTGGGCTACTCCACGATGGCCGCCCACCCCTACACGAACTCCAACTACCGCCGCGACTCCGCCTGGCTGGCGCTGGGCTTTGACGAGACCCATTTCCAGAGCGATTTTACCACGCAGGAGACCTACGGGGACCGCCCGTACCAGACCGACTCGGCCACCTACCGCGACTGGGAAACGATGTACGAGGCCATGCCGGAGGACAAGCCGCGGTTCAGCTTCCTGGTCTCCATTCAGAGCCACGGCGACTACGATATGAACGATGCGTCGCTGGATATTGTCCACGCCGCCACCGACTACGGCGACTACGATGCGCTGATGGACGAGTACCTGAGCTGCATCAAGATGACCGACGCTGCCGTGCAGGAGCTGTGCGATTACTTTACCGCGCAGTATGAAAAGACGGGCCGCAAGGTCATTGTGGCCATGGCCGGTGACCACGCGCCCAGCTTTGTGGGCCATGTGGCCGACCCCAGCTTTGCCGAAACCGACAACGAGCTGCAGATTTTGGAGCGCAGCACGCCGTTTTTCATCTGGGCCAACTACCCGCTGGAGCACACGGCAGCCGCCACCAGCACCACCGACCCGCTGAACCGCATGGACATGGTCATGCTGACCCCCACCCTGCTGCAGCAGGCGGGTCTGCCCCTGAGCGACTACTACGAGTACCTGCTGGAAATGAAGCACAACACCCCCGTTGTGACCGCCGCCAACGACTACATGAAGGTGGACGGCAGCACAGCCGAATACGGCGCAGACCCCGCGCTGGACGAGTGGGCCAAGGGGTATCTGATGCTGGAATACAACAACATCGGCGCGCACGCCAAGCGCGACCAGAGCATTTTTAACCCCGCCGAGTAAAGAGGAGGCATCCCTATGACAGGTCTGAAACGAACCCCGCGCAGCCGCGGCGGCTTTACGCTGGTGGAGCTGATCGTGGTATTGGTGATTCTGGGTGTGCTGGCGGCCTTTGCCGTCCCGGCGCTGACCGGGTACATTGACAGCGCCAAGGAAAAGCAGGCCGTCAGTGAGACGCAGGCGTGTGTGATGACGGCGACCCGGCAGGGCGCGCAGAAATACGCCTTGGTGCAGAACGCATCTGTAGCCGGGAAGGCCGAAAATGCAGCCGCCTTGACCAACTGGGCCGGCACGTTAAAAGCAAACGCACCCGAGGTCACAGGCGGCAAGGTCGCCTTGACCGAGGGCAGCGGGCAGTATCTGCTGCATGTGAACGACCCGCCTGAGGGCAGCACTGCCACGACCACGATTGCGGCAGATGCCGGGGTCAAGGGTACCGTGCAGGGGATGACCTGCAATGCCAGCGGGCAGGTTTTATACTTAGTGTACACCAGCGCCGATAGGATACAGGTCGTATACACGAACGCGGGAACCACTGCAAGTGTAAATATCGGCAGTGATGAGGCTGTTGTTGTGCCGACGCCGAAGAAGAATGACAGCTCCGGCGGCGGTGAAACCGGCGGGGGCGGCACCGGGGGCGGCATTTCCGGCGGCGGTACGACCGGCAGCACCGCTACAGCAGATAAACATCACTTCATTATCCACTTGCAGGATGTTAAAACTAAAGACTTTACGCCTTTTGCAAACAGAAAATATCTCATTGTAAGTGGCGAAAACTCCTTTTATAGGACCTCTGATGCAAACGGTGATATTCTGTTGGAAATTTCTCCTCATGATGAGGGGCGCCATCTTCCCGATACGGTTATCGGGGATACGCCGACTTATATCACCGAAACTGAAGTTCCTGCTGGCTACCAAGTCATTCCCAGCGATACAAAAATCTATATCAATGTTCGCATTGAAGGGGACGACTATTGTCTCAATTCTATGCAGGATGGCGTAAATAACTATCCATTTACTATCGATATGACTAAAAGGCGGCTTACCATTATGCGCTTTCCCGTTGCCAAATTGAAGCTGCGCGTCACTGACCCTGATGAAAATCCGCTGTCCGGTGCTACCTTTGCTATTAAGGACGGCTCAACCCTTGTTGGCGAATTCACCAGTGATAGTAAAGGAGAATACTCCATTCCTGTCAAACTGCATGATGGAGATAACATCGGGTATTCTGCTGCTTACCTAACTACCGGAGACCAAAATCACAAAACTTATGTTATAAAGGAAACTCCTCCTGCCGGATATAAGGGAGACTTCACATGTTCTTTTCATTTATATTATAATCCATATCCCGCTACTCCGACTCCCCATAATACAACCTGGTTCCGTATTGATGCTTTTAACTTCAATCAGGGAGAAGGGGGTAGTTATAGTCTGAAAAAGACTGTTGGTGAGCAGGATACTTTTCATGTCACAAACAGCAAACTCTAACTCTGCACTGTCTATATCCGTAAAATTGATAACGCCGGAAATCCTGTATCCAACGCCAATCTAAAAGCTGACAATACCGGCAGCTTTGTTACGCCAGAGCATAAACTACAGGATACAACCAAAATATAGCAGACTGTCGAAAAACGCTTGTAGGGGCGAGCATTGCTCGCCCGTGCCCGTTTGCCTTGCAAGAAAACTGTCCCGGAAAATGCGTTGCTGCGGTAAGTTGACGGGCGACCAATGGCCGCCCCTACATACGCAATAAGGCAGGAATGCAATTTATTGACGGTCTGCTATATAATTTCACCCTCAATCAATAAGAAAGCCCCCACCCAGCCGCAGAACATCTGCAGTTGGGTGGGGGTGGTTTATTTGTAGAGAGGGCGCGGCGGCAGCGGCAACACGCCCGGGCGGATATGGGATCAGCCCCTGCGTTCTCTGCCAATCACAAAAACTCTTTCCAGTAAATCTCTGCGCTTCTCGTCATCTCCCGGGAAAAGTCGCTCGCGTACTTGCGCTTGCAAAATGCCTGCACGGCTTTGTCAAAGTCGTAGTCAAGCTGGCCGTTGGCGGCGGCTTTCGCCGCAAAGTCGGCGCGCAGCTCGTCGGGCGTGCGGTCCGTGTACACATTCTCGCAGACGACGGCCTGCTCGGCAAAGCGGGCGGGCTTGGGGCGGCGCTGCTGCTGCTCCGTGGGGCGGCCAAACACCAGCATACAGGCGGGCACAACGTACTGCGGCAGGTGCAGGGCGTCGCGCATGGCCTCAGCATTCTCGAGGACGTCGCCTATGTAGCAGCTGCCGATGCCCAGAGACTCGGCGGCGACCACGGCGTTCTGGGCGGCAATGCAGGTGTCGGCCACGGCCAGCATCAAGTCCCCTGCCCCGGGCTTGCGGGCGTCCGTGATGCCCGCGGCGTGGTAGGCGTTGAGCCAGCGGCGGCAGTCGGCCAGGAACACCAGCACCAGCGGCGCCCCGGCAATGAACGGCTGGTGGTCGCACAGGTCGGCCAGCGTGGCCTTCAGCGCCGGGTCGGTGATGTCCAGGATCGTGTACAACTGCTGGTTGCCCGCCGTCGGTGCCTGGAACGCCGCGTTCAGGATGGCCGCCCGCTCGTCCGGCGTGACGGGGTCGGGGGTGAATACCCGCACGCTTTTGCGGGCGGAGAGGGCGGAGAGGATAGCGTTGTTTTCCATGGTAAGCTCCTTTAAGCCATGCGGGCGGATGCGAGCATCCGCCCCTACAAAACGTAGGGGGCGGCGTCCTCGACGCCCCGCAGCAGCCACATACAAACAGCATTGTAGGGAGGGGTCTTGACCCCTCCGGGAACGTAACGCAGCCGCGAGGTTTCGCGGAGGCGTCAAGACGCCTCCCTACAAATCACTTTTTCACTTTGCCTTCTTCTTCAAAAACTTCCCGATCAGCGTATCCAGCATGCTCAGCACCTCGCGGATATTCAGCACGCAGACCACCGCGGTGATGCCCACGACGGGCAGCGCCCAATGGGTCAGGTTCATCATGCACCAGATCTCCGCCAGCACCAGCGCCAGATTCAGCACAAGCCACGCCGGGTGGAAGTCGATCTCCAGCAGACCGCGGGTCGAGTAGGCGCGCAGCAAAAACACCAGCATCAGGCTCAGGAAGCTGGCCGGGGTTACGCCCCACGGGCCCCACCGCAAAATGAGCAGGTAGTTCAGAATCAGGTTCAGTACCGCACCGGCCAGCATTGTGAACAGCGAGCCGGTAGACCGTTTATACACGACGTAAACGCTGTTCAGGAACTGGTTCAGGCAGGTCAGCATCGAGCAGAGCGTCAGGAACGGAACAAACGTCCAGGCGTCAAAATATTCAGCCTTGAACACCCGCATGAGCAGCTGGCACAGCATGATGATGCCCGCCACGCAGCAGAACAGCACGCTGGCATACACGCGGAATATCTTGGAGAAGAACGCCTGGCGGTCCGTCTCCTCGGTCACGGCGGAGAGCTGCCACGCCTCATAGAAGATGCTGCCCAAAATCGTGATGATCTGCGGCAGGAAGTACCCCGCCGACAGCAGCCCGACCCAGTGGTTGCCGCTGCGGCCCGCGTAGCCCTCGCACATGCCCTGCACAAAGAACATGTCGCTGGCGTTGATGATCCAAAAGCTGATGGACGCCGGGATCATCGGCAGGCAGTAGCGCAGCATCTCCTTCCACAGCGTCTTGTCAAACGCCTTGGGCTTGAAGTACCGCCAGCACCCGCCCGCAATGAACACAAACACCATGGATGTCAAATCTGCCAGCGCATTTGCCAGCAAAAAGCCTGTAGCGCCCATTTTTAAGACGCTCAGGAACAGCAGGTAGTAGAGCAGCAGGCTCAGCGTTGTCAGCACACCGTCTATGGCGACCAGCCGGTTCAGCATCCGCGAGCGGATGAACTGGGTACACAGCGTTCTCATACAGCTGGCCAGTACGCAGAGGTACAAAAAGCCCAGGTACTCCGCAGCGTTGGGGATGAGCCGCACCAGCGGCATGGCCAGCAGCAGCACCACAAAGCCCAGCCCGATAGTCGCCGCGCCGTTGACAAAGACGCTGGATTTGTTGGTCGCTTTGTCCAGCCCGAACCGGATGACCGCATAGGCCACGCCAAGGCTGACCACCGGGATCAGCAGGTTTGTGGCCTGCTGCAAAAGGCTGGACACGCCCATAACGTCCGGCGAGTCGAGCGCGTAGCTCAGATACGGGCGGATGAAGAAGCTGAGCAGCTTGGAGCTGAAGTTGGAGATGGCAAACAGCAGCGTATTGCTGACCAGCGTCGTATATTTTTTCTGTGGAGACGGCAAGATGGGAACCTCCCTTGTTTGTAGAGTATGAAGCCTTCCCCTCCGGGGGAAGGCGGCCGAGCGAACGCGAAGGTCGGATGAGGGCAAACCTTCCGCCAACACCCCGTTCACGGGCAATCGCGGCAAGCTCCCCCCTCATCCGCCCGCTCTCACCGCAGCTTCAGCATCCGTTCCCGCTGCTTATAATCCGGCAGCACCTCCGCCACCGCGGCCCAGAACGCCGGGCTGTGGTCGGGATGGGCAAAGTGGCAGAACTCATGCACAACAACGTACTCCTGCGCGGGCAGCGGCATCGTGCAGAGCCGCCGCGCAAACGCCAGCGTGCCGGTGCGCAGACTGCACGACCCCCAGCGGGTGTTCATGTCGCGCACCGCAATTTTGGGCATCGCGCCGCCCGGGCAGGTCGCCGCGAATTGCGGATAGTATGCCCGGCACAGCGCCTGCATATAGGCCAGCGCCTCGGCCTTGGGCGGCAGCGCGGGGGCCTCGGCGGCCTCTCGTTCGCGCCGGGCCGCGGCACGCGCCTGTGCGGTGCGCACCCAGTCGGCCCGCGCCGTGACAAAGGCGTCCACATAAGCTGCAGGCACCCGCGGCGACGCACTGGCCGCCACACTGCCGTCGGCCCGCACGCGCAGGTTGATGTTGCGCACCCGCCGTCGCGTCAGCGTGTAGGTGATGCCGCCCGCCGTCCGCTCCATGCCCGGCCCCCCTTTTGCAAAAGTATATAGTTTATTGTACACGCATTTGCCCAAAAGTGCAACAGTTGCCTGCGGCGGCGCATTGTGGTATGATACTGCCAAAAGGGGGCTTTTGCATGAAATCGCTGTTTTTTGTTCTGCCCGCCCTGCTGCTGAGCCTGACGGCCTGCGGTGCGCCGGTGGCCGCCGTGACCTTGCCCGACACCGTGCAGGTCGAAAAGACCCAGACCGCCGAGACCGCCGTCCTCTACGAGGATGCCGACGGGCGTGAGGTCAGCCCCCGCCGCGCCGCCCTGACCGAGTGGCGCTGGTCTGTGGCCGATGACACGATTGCCGAGGTCGATCCCAGCGGCATTGTGACCGGTCTGCGCGGCGGCTCGACCACCCTGACGCTGCAAAGCGCCGACGGGAAAATTTCCGCCAGCTGCCCGGTGCAGGTGTCCAGCCCGCTGCGCGGCATTGCTTTGGACGACTACACGCTGTATTTTGACGACGAGCTTGTGACCTGGATCACCGCCGACGGCACGCGCGAGTCCGACTACGCCTACGCCAGCCGCGTCGGCGCAGTCTGCCATCTTCTGCCGGAGGACACCACCGACCACCCCGCCGTGACCTATCACATTGCCGACGAGCGCATCGCCCGCTTCGACGGCTCCTGGCTCGTCCCCGTGAATTACGGCACCACGACCCTGACCGCCGACTGCGGCGGTTTTACAGCGCAGTGTACCGTAACGGTGGTCAGGCCGGAGGAATAGGCAAAAGAAAACGAGGGGATGTACAACAGCCCCTTTGGTGACCCTCCCGTCCATCTCCCGCGGGGCCCGGGCTGTTCGATTCCCGTACTCCTCTACTCCCTTAAAAGTTTATAGCACAAGAAAAAAGCACTACCTCATTTGAGATAGTGCTTTTTGGTGACCCGTACGGGAATCGAACTTCTATCATTCTACAAATATCCTTTAATGCAATACGTACTAACGATAATTTTATCACTGGTATGGATTTCATTAAAGGGTATTTTTATATCTGTGTGGTACAAAGTGTGGTACTCTTCATATAAAAAGTGTGGTACATCACCTGCTTGCAAGAATAAATAAAAAAGTTGGTGATACCCCTCTTGCCAGTACGTGCGAACTGAATATCATGATAATAAAGCCACCTACTGAAAATTACTCAAAGGAGATTATTATCATGAAAGGCAAATATTTGAATTTGCGGTCCGAAATCATCCGCGCAGGCTTTACCTGCTACAATGTCGCGGAGGCCATCGGCATTTCCCCGCAAGCATTGTCGCAGAAGATGAACGGATATTCGCTCTTTTCGGCAGAGGAAATCGCACGCATCGGAAGGTTGTTGAATATCAATAAGGACGATTACTACACTATTTTCATCGAGCCAGTCACATAAAATGGCCGGCTCTAAGGAGTCCGCATGTATACCACACAAAGTAAAATGATTTCTCGCGCAATCTGGGTTGAGAAAAAGCACGTTTGGAAAATCAACCTCCAAAAGAACGGTGTCCGAAAGTCTTTTTATTCAAGCGTCCCGGGTGACAAAGGCCGAAAGATCTGCGCCCAAAATGCAACCTCGTGGTTGTCTGGAGCTTGCCCATTTAGCGTCAGCGAACGTACAACGGTTGATACCGTGTTTGAGCGCTACCTCCAAGATAAGGCACTCGAAACCACAAACATCTACACCATCCGCAACAGGTATAACAACCACATTAAACCTATAATTGGCAAAGTCCCGGTTATGCTACTAACTAAGCAGGATTTAAAGCGAGTTATCTATACCGCATACAGAAAGCACAATCTTAGTCAAAAAAGTCTTAAAAATATACGCGGCGATTTATCTGGATTCTGTAATTATTTGGACTGTGCCGATATCCGGAACGATTTGCGTACATCAAACATTAAAATTCCCTCAAACGCCAAAAAAGGTCAAAAGCAAGCACTTGACGTTTCTTCGCTTAACATCTTATTCACCGAATCTCAGGTGCCTTATAATGGTACGATTTGTCAAGACAGCTTAATCTATGCATATCGATTCCAAGTCGTTACAGGGTTACGTCCTGGTGAATTGATGGGCCTTGAGTGGGGCGATATTGACAATGATTATATACATATACGCCGTGCCATCAATGCTAAAGGCATCACTACAAATGGGAAGAACGAATTTGCCGCACGCGACTTCCCGCAGACTCGATATACACGTATGCTTTTAGAAAGTCAACAAGTCTATCGAGTCACTCCGTTAGACCCTCATGAGAGGGTCTTTGGAAGCACTGGTCAACTATGCTACCGTAAACGCTGGGGGATCTATTGCAGGTATAACGGTATCCCTTATATTACGCCGTATGAGCTGCGACATACCTTTAGCTCAATCTACAAAAATCACTTTAGCAACTGGGTTTACGAGGAGTTAGTTGGTCATACACATCCTGGTGTTAATGGTGTCTATATGCACCCGATGGATGGAGACATGGACGGCGTTCCTGCTCTGCTTGACAGCTTGCTTGATGAAAGACTTTCATTAGGTAGAGCAAAGCGGATGCTCTTATCTAACGGCCAAACCAAATAAAAAAGCACTTTATAAAGACGAGCTTCATTCAAGAAATTTGTAATGAAGTTCGTCTTTTCTTTATTGTCCACCCTTGCGAACTGAGTAGAATTATAAGCACAGGGAGCGAACAAGCAAGATACATCCTCTCGGTTGTCATATTGCTTTACGTTTCCTCCATCAGAAAAGGGAGGTGACAGAAATGTCGTTTGGTTCTATCAACAGCAGTGCTCGACACACTTGCTTTTGGTTGCATCTATCCGGCACCATTCCTTAGTTACCAATGGCGAGGACAGTACTTCGGAAACAACATAACGATAATGCCAAGGAGGAAATAACCATGAAAATCATTGGTTATAGACGCAGTGACTTTGTCACGAAAGAAGGCCGTCCCGTCACCGGCTGCCGCATCTACCTCGCAACGGAGATTGCCTCCCAGAACGGGGAGGGCGTCTTCGTCAGGGATATGTATCTCTCTGACGCTAAGATGGCCGAACTTAAAATCAACCTTCATGACCTGATGGGACGCGAAGTGAAGATTTTCTACAACGAGTACCGTAAGCCTGAGAACATTGTGGTGCTCGACTAAGGTTTCCAAGCACACTGTAGGACGCGTTAGCGGCCTCACCTCAAAAATGGGGCTTGTCTCATTTTTGAGGTAAACCAATCAACACCCATACAGCACCTTGAAAATTTTATAACGACAAGCGTACGCTATGGACTTAAAGCCGCCACACAGGTATGGAGCTAGTATTACCTCCATACCTGTGTGTACAGTCCATAAAGCCTATAACTATAAGCTTTAAAGCGTACACAGCGGCTTTGTGTCCGTAGTGTACTGGGTACACTATATGGCAAAAGGTTACGCGACACGCCGTTACCAGCTGACAATCAACAATCCACAAGAGCATGGCTATGATCATAATGTTATCAAGGCTGCTCTTGAAAAAGGAGCCAAGCTCCTTTATTGGTGCATGGCTGATGAAGTGGGGCAAGAGGAAACCTATCACATACACTTATTTTTAGTATATGAAAATCCTGTAATGTTCACAACCCTAAAGAACAAGTTTCCTACTGCGCACATCGAAGTGCCTCAATGGGGAAAAAATTCCGAAAACTATGCTTACATCCGTAAAGAGGGTGCTAAGTATAACAAGGATGCAAACGGTCACTACAAGTATACCGACTCCAAGGGAAAAGTACATGAAGGGATAAACTACTCTGACACGTTTGAAGAAAGTGGCAGTTTACCCCCTGACAGCAAGCAGGGCGACCGTAACGACTTACGGACTCTGTATGCACTGATTGCATCCGGGGCAGACAATGCGCAAATTCTGGGTGAGCACCCGGAATACCTGCGAGATATCTCCCACATTGACCGGACAAGGCAGACCATCCTGGAGGAGAAATACCGCAATGTATTTCGCCAGATGACAGTCACCTATATCTTTGGCCCTACTGGCACAGGAAAAACTAGGTCGGTAAAAGAAGGATGCGGATACTCAAACTGCTACGCGGTGTCTGACTATCACCATCCTTTTGATGGCTACCGGGGGCAGAAAGTGATGCTCTTCGATGAGTTCCACAGTAGCTTGCCCCTTAATAGCATGCTGCAATACCTGGATGGCTATCCTTTGGAATTACCCTGTAGGTATGCTAACAAGCAGGCTTGCTACACGGAAGCATACATCATTTCCAACTTGCCGTTGGAGAAGCAGTATGTTTCCGAGCAGCACGAAAAGCCGGAGGCTTGGGACGCGCTCTTGCGGCGCATCAACTGCGTTCGGGTTTTTGACCTCGACGGCAGTCACAAGGACTATACGGTTCACGAGTATTTTCACCCTTGCACCACACCGACATTTGAGCAAATAGAGATTGATGATTGTCCGTTCTAGCGGATGAAAGCTGTGCTATCAGGCTATACGGGCATTTATTTTGAAAGGAGATTTAATCATGCGTAATGATTCTGATCGCCTGCAATGGCAGACGGAAAAAAATTATATCATGAATACGTTCCACAATGGGCTTAGACGTATTCAAACCGATTCAAAGACCGCACAGCAATATGTGCTGCTGTGCCTCGCACTCGCAGTTGCCGCCCTGATTATGGTTTCGGGCGGCTCTGGCGAGGACGTGATTTCGGTAGTATTTAGACCGTTCGTTAATTTTATTCGGGTAATTGCATGGCTGGCAGAGTGCCTTGGCGTCATTTACCTCTTTGGTTATATCCCCCACAGTTGGTCATATTACGACGATTTTTCGCGTGCTGGTATCTGCAACCAGGCGCATGAAGCACCACTGCTAGTTAAGGCCAACAGGGATGGTAATATTCAACAGCTTACTTTCAGCCTTAAAGGCTGCCCGCTCGAATACTGGGAAGACAATCGGACAACAATCGAATCCGCACTTAATGTGACCGTCCTCTCTATCACTCAGGGCAGCAACAACCAGCTCTTTGACCTTCGTGTTGTTGCCGGGTGCAACCTTATGGGGCGGCTAATCCCGTGGGCAGATACATATATGGACGATAGCGACACAAAAATCGTCTTGGGCATCAATGCGGCAGGCATTCCCGTTAGCATTGATTTTAGCCAGCTGCCTCATTGGCTTTTGGCTGCTGCCACCGGCATGGGTAAGACGCAGTTGGCACTGTTGATTCTCTACCAGCTGTCGCAAAAAGGCTACGACATCTACCTCGCCGATTATAAAGGTGTGGACTTCGGCCCCGAATATCGTAAGACGGGGCATTATGCAGATGATGATGCTGCCCTTGAGCAGATGCTTGACAGTGTTGTACATGAGCTTAACCATCGCCGTACAGAGTTTTCTATCGCTGGCTGTGCAAATCTTGAGGAATATGTCCAGACGACCGGAGAAGAACTGCATCGAATCGTCGTTATCCTGGATGAAACCTCGATGATTCTCGATACAACTGGACGTGATAAAGATGGCAAGGCAGTAGTTGCCTCGATTACGAACAAGCTCCTCGCCATTGGCCGTCTGGGCCGTGCGCTCGGTATTCATCTGCTTGTGGCAACTCAGCGCCCCGACGTAGGGTCTGTTCCGGGTAGTCTTAAAGCACAGCTTGACGGTCGTATTTGCGGCCACACTGCCGATGCACAGAGTTCCATTGTTATCTTGGATGACGGCAGTGCCGCAAAGCTCCCTGCTATTCCCGGACGCTTCATCATCCGCAATGGCAGTGGGTCGGACGAAATTATTCAGGCTTACTACTATCACCAGTGACCAAGGAGTCGACTATGAAAAATCCACCTCTACAACAGGGCCATGACGGCCCGCGGGCACCACCGTTGCGTCCTTATCAGGCTGACACCCTTCAGCGTATGAAATCCTACGAGGGAAATGCCGCCCTGTGCGTTATCGCAACCGGCCTTGGCAAGACACGAATTTTTGCTGAGTACATCCGCTGTGATGTACTGGAAAATGACCACCACATACTGATTTTATCTCACCGGGAAGAACTCGTGATACAGCCGTTGGAATACCTCAAAGGCCTTCCCTGCGGCATCGAGCAGGGAACCACACATGCACACGGGGAACCCATCATCAGCGCTTCGGTGCAAAGCCTTGTGGGGCGGCTCGACAAGTACAACCCCTACAGTATCGATACCATCATCATCGACGAGGCCCACCACAGTGCTGCACCGACCTACCGCAAAATTTTTGAGTACTTCAAAAATGCCGTTCGTTTTGGCTTCACTGCAACCGCAATCCGCGGTGATGGTGTCGGCCTGGATGTGGCTTTTGACGACATTTTGTGCGAGTATAACACCCTATACGGCATTGAGCACGGGTATCTTAGTCCTATAGAAGCTTGTCAGGTTAATCTCAAGTATGACTTGGGGACAGTGCAGTACCGTGAGGATACTGGCGATTATGATGCCGCAGATATAGCACGCGTTATGTCTGGCACAGCAGCGGGTATCGCGGAGGCCTACACCTCAAACGCACGTGGGCAGACCATCATTTTCGCACCATCCATTGAAGAGGGCAAAAATGTGACAGCACTGCTCAATTCCCAGCATGGTGCCAGTACCGCGGCCTTTATCGATGGCACTACTCAAAATAGAGGACGTCTGTTGGAGGCCTACCGTTTGGGCCTAATTAAAGTACTTGTCTGCTATGCTGTCCTGACGGAAGGTGTTGACCTGCCGATGACAGAAACCGTTCTGCTGGCCCGCCCGGTTGCCACAACCAATGTCGGCCTGTATGCGCAGATGGTAGGTCGCGGCCTGCGGTTGCATCCGGGAAAAAGTGCCTGCAAGATTATTGATTGCGTGGGCATTTCCAGGATGCCGATATGCACGGCAGCAACGCTAATCGGCGAGGAACCGCTAGCTCCCAAACCTAAAAAGGAGCAGGTGGAAAAGTTGCCGGAGGAAACCGAACCGATAAAGGTACTTACAGGTGCGGACATTCCCGATACCTGGATACAAAATCAGAAGGAGGTAGACATTATGGCACTTGGCGAAGGTGTTACCACCCATGATGTCGCATGGATTACACTCAAGGATGGCGGCTATATACTGCCTATCCCGACCGTAACCTACCGCATCAGCAAACCGCTGACTAACGGCATGGTGTACCTGCGGAAAAATAAAGCGTGCTCCAAGAGTGCGGTGCCATTACAATTTGCATTAGACTATGTGTATCAGGACTTGAAACAGAAGCATGCTAAATATCAACATATCTGGGACAAAAAACAGCGCTATAAGTGGGATAGACAACCCATCACCAATGAGCAAATTGCCCTTATCCACAAGCTGGCCCCGGATTACAAAATTGACACCCATAAAATGACACGAGGGGATGCCTCGCGGGCGATACAACTGCTGACCTACAAGCCGGAAGAATGGACGCCCCAAACGACACCCTCGGAGGTGCAGGACCATGCCAAGAAAAGCCCGTAAACTTTCGTCCTGCGGCGTGTATCACATCATGATCCGTGGAATTAACCGCATGACCATCTTTAATGATGATGCCGACAATCTGAACTTTTTACATATTCTCGATTTTTGCGCAGATGAAAATTTTATCATCATGGCATACTGCCTGATGGGCAACCATCTGCATCTGCTCGCGAAGGATTGTAACGATTCCTTGCAACACATGATGAAGGCCATCGGGGTACGGTACGTTGCCTACTACAACCGCCGCTACCAGCGGACAGGCCCGCTCTTCCAGGGCCGTTACAAATCCCAGCCTGTCACAACCAAAGGCTACTTCCTGCGGGTACTGCGCTATATCCACCGCAACCCGGTCGCTGCCGGAATGGTGCAGGATATGCAGGACTACCCGTGGAGCAGCTACATTGACTACTTTGCTAGTCGAAAAAAGCCGTTATGTCATGTAGACACAAGCTACGCGCTTGCACTGCATGATTTAGATTGGCTGCGGCACTACCACCAGCAGCCAGAATTAAATGCCCGCGGCATTCTGGAGGATTCTCCGCTGCCTGCCTTTACGGATGCTGAGCTTTGTGACTTTGTACGTGCAACGGCAGGCATGGAATGCCACGAAATCCAGCTTTACCCCGAATCCACCGCAACCCCGCTGCTGCGCCGTCTGGTAACACAAGAGGGCGTCAGCATTACACAACTCTCACGGCTTACAGGGATGGCACGCGGAGACATCCGCCGCCGTCTGCTGTGAGCGGTGATACAACTCTCAAAGGAGAAATCCCATGAAGAAAGAAAGCTTTATTTACAGCACTCTCACGATTGGCGGTTCGAAGGAACAGGTCAATGAAGTAATGAAGTACATCTGCGATGACATCTATGACATTGGGAGCATTGATTTGAATAAAATCTGTGCTGTGCCGGTACACCTGAACATTGGCCCCGATGATGAAGTTTCTTGCGGCGAAAAGCTTTACCGCCATTATCTTGATTTAGTTCCTTACCCTACAGAAGAGGAAGAAGAAAATTTTCTTGCTGTTCTTAGCCGTGCAGATCAGCGCCGGTTCCTTTTGGGAAAAATGGCTGTGCTGAACCGGAAGGAATACGGCTATCCTACTTATACCGGCTGGTGCACGGAACACTGGGGTACAGACGAAAACGTGATATCTTTTGAAGAATGTAATGAAAATAGCATTGCATTTCTCACCCATAGCGCACCTGCAAGTGAGGCTATTCATACGCTCTCAATTCTTTTTCCTAAAGTAAAACTTACTTTCGCGTGGGAGGAAAACAAGGTCGCCCTTATGGACGATGAAGTAGTTTTACATTATGAAGTATATCGTTACGGGGAGCTGGCAGAATCCAAATCTGCCATTGCCGGAAAGACCCACTGGCAATATAACGGCAGCTTAAAAAAACCGTTGTACTGCACGCCCCAAGAAGATAATGATTATGGGGAAATCCCTAAAGGAATTTCTGCGGAGGATTTTGAGGAACCGGACGCTATGCCTTTCTAACCCTGCCTCGTTTGAAAAGTAAACATCAAAAGGACGACAGCCTTTATTGGCTCTCGTCCTCTTTTTGTTGTCTAGTCTCAATATTGTCAAATAAAGGGCTGTCCCAAAAAGTTTTAAATGGGATTCCTAACCCCACACATATCCGTGCAACTATTTCAGTTGAAGTATTTTTAGTGGTAGCATAAGGCTTGACAGTCTTTTTAAGGACAGATGGTGCAATGCCGGAACGCTCAGCCAGCTTGTTGACACTGTAGCCGCGCTCGTCTGCAAGCTCCAAAATGCGCAGCTTAATTGCCTCCTGTAGTAGCATTTGCCCTCACCACCGTGTACAATAAAGTATATTTATTGTACCGATTTGCTAAGGGAAAAATCGTCTACCTGGAGACGATTTGAATCTTGCTCTTACGTGCTGATGTGCTATAATATAAAAGGAAGGTGATAAATGGATGCAAAAACTATCCCACACCGCACCGTACATAGCCTATGCTGTGGCAACTGCTGGGATGGCTGTGCTGCTACTCCTTGGCAGCTCGCCGGGAGCAATAGTTGCCCGCAGTTACCGGGCGTATAATGGGCGCGCTGTTCCCGGCTACACAGAATATACGTACCGGGATGTTAATCTGTCCTTCTCGGTGCCGCTATCACCTGTGACCGCGGTGGAAGCACGCGCGAAAAAAGACGGTTATATCTTGTTTGCCTATCCGCGCTGTCCCTACTGTCGCAACCTGCTCCCTGTGCTTGCCGCTGTTGCTACAAGTGAAGGGGTCACGATGGACTACTGCCAGGTAGACCTATATCGGGATATATACACCTACAACTCGGATACTGCCGCACCAGTGCAAACCAGACCAGCGGGGGAAGGCTACACCGAACTGCTAACCTGGCTGGATGACTACCTGGCCGAGTACACCGTCTCCGACCCGGAGAAAAATGAAATTGATGTCGGGGAGAAGCGTATCGGTGCACCGACCATCATCAAGGTGGAAGATGGCAAGCCCGTGTCAAAATGGCAACTATCGGATGCTACAATATTTGTAGGCGGATACCCGGAAAACAAATACGCAGTCTGGGACAATTCCATACAGGAAGGAGTTGCAGATTCCTTGCGGGAGTATCTGGAAACTGCGTGATGTATCGGGGACGGTGAGTCGCGCAGCGATCTCCCCCGTCCCCGATTTAAAAGAATCCAAAGCCGCCACTTATCAATAGAGTGGCGGCGGCAAAATTAAAAAGTAGCCTCGGCGCTAGATGCCGAGAAGGAGTGTTTTTATGAAAAAGAATATCGTATTGGCAGTTATCGCGACTGCGGCTATGGCGCTCAGCCTGGTAGGATGCGGCGTTAAGGTCACGAACATCTCGGTTCCGGATGCTGCGACCATCGAAAAGGGTGAGAGCATCACGCTGCCGGTGAATTTTGGGACAGAGGATGCGCCCGCCAAGACGCCTGTCATCGCAACTGGGGAGTCTGCTACGGCAGAGACTGCTGCGCAGGATGAAAAGATTGCCAAGGCGGCTGAGAAGCTGACGCTCGCGTGGACTTCCTCCGATGAGAGTGTCGCCACGGTCGATGAGACCGGCACCGTTACGGCAATCGCAGCCGGTGAGGCTGAAATCACCGCCACGGTCAAGGATACCGAGATGCAGGATGTCTGTGTCATCACCGTTAAGGTGTCTGCGAAAGAATTGAAGGTTCCCGATACCTTGGATGTCAAGCTTAATGATACGGATGAAACCGCAATCGAAGCGAAATGCGAGCCGAAAGATGCGTCCAACATTTCGTTTGATTTCGCTTCCAGCGATGAGGAAGTCGCCACCGTCGATAAGGACGGCAAGGTGAAGGTCCTTAAAGCAGGTGAGTGCGACATCACCACGACCCTCATGCAGGATGGTGAAAAGGTCACCGAGAAGACGACTCATGTGAAAGCGTTCTATGAGGTTGAAAGCATCACGCTCGATTCCAATGAAGGCAAGCTGACGGTCGGTAACTCTCATACCATCAAGGCGACTGTCACTCCCGAAGAGGTCACCGCCAAGACTCCTATCGAGTGGTCGTCCAGCAACGAGAAGGTCGCTACCGTCGATTCCAATGGGAAGG